>JACCDO010830826.1_pt1 | contig 18181 bp, 12 predicted proteins | sample 7446101 | NCBI WGS metagenome assembly JACCDO01 (sample SAMN15323440, study PRJNA562643) | freshwater metagenome | isolation source: river surface water | place: USA:Blue River Watershed | collected 2017-08-16 | reverse complement strand
GGGCTAGGGGGAATTTGGTCTTTAAGGTGGGTGAACGAACACCGGTGCAGCTTGTATATCGTAGGTATGTTGAGGATTGTACGACTGCGGAGAAGGACCATGTGGGATTAGAGGAATTTGGGAAGCGTATTAGAAAAGTTTATGAAATACGCAATTGTAGACATAACGATGAATCAGGTGCTTGTAATCGCATTATAAGTTATTGTTTGAAAGATTAATTTCATAAAGTTAAGAAAGCATGAAGGGTGTGGAGGGTGTGGAGGTGTTTCCCCAAAGTCCCGTGTAAGAGAGGGGTCAAAGGAAAAATTTGGGGAAACACCTCCACACCCTCCACACCCCACCACCTCCAAATCATCTCCACGATTAAGAAACTACAGTTGAATCCTATAATATAAGGAATATGGGAATATGGGAACATATGAAACAAGTTACAGCTAAAAGTGGCCACAAAAAGCCAACGTTCACTTAAGTGAAGTTTTACTTATTGTGGCCACTTCAATGGGCATACTATATTTTTTTCCATAATATATAAGAATCCCTATAATAAAACACAAATCACCTTGACGTTAGGGTGGCTCACAGCCCCAAACGGACATTTCGTTGTTTCCATACAGGACTAGATGCGAGAAAAATTGATTATTTAGACCTGAAGTCCTGCCTCTTTTTGTTTGCCTTCTGTTCATTCCTTTCATTACGTTTTCTTTCGTTTCATTTCGTTTCAATGGCTTCTATTACTTTCCCTAATGGTGTTATGATTTCCAATATCAATAATATTAATCAAGACGTCCTTATGCGCATTGTGAGTATTTTGGCTAGACCATATGCGGACCTCAACCAACAAGTTCCTGCACAGGTTCCTGTTCAGCCTGCTCCACCTCAACCTGCACAGCCCGCTGAGATTCCGGATTTCATGCATGCAAAGATGTCGATTGTCCCTTATAATACAGAAACACTGAATGAATTTATTTCATCTAATATGGAATTTGATACTTGTCCAAGTATGCATGGTGCAAAAACATATGGATCTGGTACAATTCGTCTTATGATTAATTATGAGACACGAGAAATCATTGGTGTTTACACACAAACAAGTGCAATACGCCAAATGACTGAGGATGATCCAAAAATTTACAACAACGATAGATACAATAAGTATATTTATGATATACAAAATTGTGTTCTATTTAATGAACCAATTACATTCAGGCAAGTTCAGAACATTAGTGGTGAAAATGTTGGAGATTTAGGCTGTCTATCACGGCTAGGCAGTGGAAACACACCATTCACTCCAATTGCGAAGAACAATCTTGAACTTCAGGCACCCTTTCGTCGACTCATTCGAAATGCATATATAGCAAATGTACCTAATTAAGTTTCAGCTACCCACGCAAACGTAATAAAAATGGACCAGATGAACACCCCACGTTGCCTCAATCCCAACACTCTCCAATAAATGCGCGGCGTGAAAGAAGGACGGCGTTGTCGGCGTCCTATACGTAATATAGAGTCCCTGAAATTCCCTGGCCACCTTTTCCTCCAATTGATTCGCGATAACCTCCTCCAGACATAAATTATCTGCATGCAGTGCCGTATAGTCCCTGTAATTTTCCTGCAACATATCACCCTCCCAAATAAACACCGGCCGCTGTTGTTTTTCCACACGCGACCCGCATATTTCCACGCCCCTCCATTGCGAACCAGGCAATTCCTTCTCCAAATGATAAATGAGCTCGCCATCCCCACATCCTAAATCCAGTCCCTCAATACGGTCCGGTTCCATATGCGCCCTGATGCGCTGCGCCATAGTTCGCATGCCTTTGGTAGTTAAAGACCCGTATGTGAGATTATCAAAGCCATACTTGAGTTCGTCGTGACTCAATACAAACAATGCCGGATTACATTGCATTTTGGAAATAAACAGGCGCGAGCTTTTATGTATTGTGGTTAGTTTGGGTTGGGGTTGGGGTTGGGTTTGGGTTGAAGCTAGATTTGGTTGGTGTCCAAAAAATTGAATCGTGCCTATCACCCTCTGCTACCACATGTGGCGTCCATCTTGTTTCTATTCTTCCTACCCAACCTACCTACCATGATCCTTTCTTGCGACACTTCCTTTCCTGCGAATGCACGCCTCCGCCGCCTCGACGACGAACACCCCGTGGAGGATACCGAACAGCGTGCCCAAATTCGCCTATTTGACCAGTCGCAGCAGCATCAGCACAACGAACCGCAGCATCACGTTCTTGTGAGTATCAACTGGGACAACTTTCTGCAATGGATTATTGTAGAAGTGTGCGCACGCAATGACGAAGGCGTTGAGGAAACGCAGACGTACGCAATTGAACACAACACAAACCAATTCACCTACATGGATGTGTTGGTGCTCCTGGGATTTCCCAACATGGATGCGGCACGTATGGAGATTACATGGACGGATGAAGCATCGGCCCTTGTAGAAAATATACCACTTCATCATGTTGCGCAGCCACTCCTGTTCCAAGCTGATTACCATTTCTAAGATTATGCGCAATGCTCTTTACAGCGATTCCATTTCATGGTATTTTTGTAGAATATGTAAATAGGAATCAGGTGGCGGCAGTGGGGACGCGGAAGTATCTGCCGACTGCCCATATGGCCCACACGTCCCACAATGGTCCTCATTTGTATAGGTAACCTTTCTGTGCAGCGACTGTGTGCAATAGTCAAGATTCCACCGTCCCAGCATCTTCGGTGGCTCTTCGGCACGTAAGTAATGGATGAAACGCTTTAGGAAATGCATGGTTTGTTTCGGTTTGCCTCGATATTATAAACACCGCAATGTAACTATTGCTTTCATTTTTTCACACTTACGCACACACACCGCCCTGAAAAGTTGAAGTAGACTTCTAACTACCAACCGCCCAACATCAATCGCAACCCACCCCAACCGCAAACCCAATGGCTGACCTTTCCCTTTCCGTGGGCCGCCCTGGCCTCAAGCAACAGTCCCTCCTTCCCATTCTGGATACCCTAGCCGATATTTACCATGCCGGCCAGGCTATCCCTCGTATTCCTGAATTAGCAGAAACTTCCAACATGAATCTACGAACCCTGTTGGAAGTCCTATTTCGTTCCGGTGGCTTTCCCTGCGTAAAGGAATTCTTTACTGCGCACGCCTATCGTATTTCCCAGCCCTGCAAAGGCACCGCCCTGGAAGACCGCGTCGTCGGTGTGAAATACATCGATGGCCTGAACAATCTGTGGCGTCATACATGGGCCCGTGAAGCCCGTGGGCGCTTTTATTACTGGACCGGTGAAAAGGTCCTATGTCTCAAGGACACGCTCCAGCGTGGTGTCGAGGTCCTCACACACGCCCATACAAAGGCCGCTGTAACCGAAACCCAAGATATGCGTCTGGATGCATATGACCATCTCGACGATATCCAACAATCCTGCATTCGTGCCTTTCAACAACCGGATGGTGTCTTGGATGCACATTTGACTGGAAAGGTGGACGGTTCCCTTATGATTGTGTCGGTATATCCCAGGGAAACCGAGGAATGCCGCGTCATGGAGGAAATCATTGAACTTGTGGGGGACCCCTTTGCGAAAGCGGTCGCCGAGGCATGTGCCTGCGATGGAGGACCCCTCCTAGTTGTTGCGACACAGGGTACACTTCTCATCGGTCCCGATATGCAGGACTACTTTGTGACCAGTCTGACGAGTCTAATTGCGTGCCCTATCAAGTCCCTAAAAGACACCTGGGCAACAATGGCTCCTCGGTTCTGTGCAATGGTGACCGAGTATGTGCAAAGGTGTGGTCTAGAAGGTAAGCGGGTCCATTACTGTTTTGAGGCATTCTGTAAGGGTCGTCGGTCACTCTGGGGTCGCCTACACAATGAACTTGCTATTCAATATATGCACAATGGATTCAATCTGTTGGGCGCCATGGTAGACAATCGCTACATTCCTCACTTTGATATGCCGCAGTGCACCTTTGCGCAGCCGGTGCACTTGCACATCACGCGCGTGAGTCAGGTCACGGCGATTATGGAAGATATGGATTCCGTTGTGTTGGGGTCCATGGGTCGCGAGGACTTCCTGGTAAAGTGGGGATTCCCAACCGATACCGTGATTCATATGGAAGGATGGGTGCTGTTGACGCCTTTGACGCCTGGTGCTGGTGGTCCTGAAGGCGGCTATGATTACGCTAAAATCAAGACACCTCTCTATTACAAGTGTCACAAGGTACGTTCTGCAGAAGTCCCTGCACTCCTGGCGCTCCCAACATGTTGCGATGAAACGTATCCTATTCTCCGTGTCCTTCGCGAGTTTCACACCCATGCGAAGCGCCGTTTTCTGGAGGCCATTGCGGCAACCATTGATATGCTCGAAGGCGAATTGGCCTTGGGTGCCGGTTCCGCATTCTATGAAGCTCTACCTGAAAAGGCGCGTGTGCATTTCGCACCTGACCGAAAGGATACGGTCTTTCGCATGCTGATAAATGTATGTGGGGACCTCTTTGCTTCCCGCGTGCGGTCCATCTTGGACAAGGTGTGGGTTAGTGAGGAGGATGAGGGCGACAAGGAGGACAAAGACAAGAACTGGACAGAAATGGTACTCCTCGTAAAAAGGATTATGACCAAACATATGCCTTGGTGCACTCCTTTGAAGGATGAGGTGAAACGCGAGGCTATGCGGGACCTCTATAGCATCCTTGTGGAGTCCCTAACACCCGCCTAGTAGTTTGCGAAGAGAGTGAAGTGATGATATTTTTGTTTTAAACGAAAAGTCGCTGTATAAAATATAGAAGAATGCCTCGTTCGCAAAGTCCCTCCTCAAAGAGCCTGGCTAAATCTGCATTTCCAACATATTCCAAATCTCCTGCGCCTGCGTCAACTTCAGTTGTTAAGCATACTGTGGAACAACCAGGCTTCTTCTCAAGTATGGTGCAAGGATTTGGTCTCGGCACAGGCCAGTCTCTCGCCTTTAACCTCTTCCGTTCGGATCCGGTTGTGAAACATGTTCATGTAGGTGCACCAGGTGCAACCCACGAGTACACGCAATGTATGGACGAGAAAAAGGACACCGAGGAATGCAAAAAGTATTTGGAGATGCCCAAGTAGGTTGGTTTATTCCGTTGCGGAAACAAGACCGGACCAATACAACCGTTTTAGAAAGGGGTTCCAGTGGTCCCCTGTTTCCCCATGGATTTCCAATTGCTCCGCCAAAGTCATCCCAAGGCGTCCCGTGGTCTCCTCTTCTGTAAAGACGGTATTCCTGTGCACCCACAAATGGACTCGGAATGCCTGGGCGACACAATCCGGTAAGATTGACTTGGTGGGGTTTGGATACATCGTCATCAGTGTATCCAGAATCACAATATGGCCCTGTTGAAGTGCCGACTGAATATCGCGCTTCATTGCCGAGTTAATCTCGGCGGCATAGGCCTTGTTCGTGGATGCATAATACGCATAGGCTTCACGATAAATCGCTGGTGTGATCTGGCCATCCCAGGGTGTGTGCAGTCGTCGCATGGTTTCCTGCACAGTATAGAAGTCGCGTGTAATAATATGGGCGATGCACTTCCGCTGAGTGAATTGGTCTTTGAGCCATGCAGCCAGTGTGGTTTTTCCAGTACCGGATGCACCGCATAACTGAATCAGAATACCGCGCGGGTGTTCTTTGGCGACCCGTTGGATATCCAGGGTTTCCAACAGAGTCGTCATAAATCGCGCTTCATCTGGGGCGGGGTCCGAGGGGAAGAGTGTTGGGTTCGTGGATTCCATGGCGGCCATATCTCCCCATCGCAGGCAGGGAAGGAGCCGTTTCACGGCTGCAGGAAGTATCTGAAATCCCACTGCATGGTTGCGCGCCGTTTGGTGTGGGAAATATCCGCACATATGTACATCGGCAAGCATGGAAATATCGGCCCAATCCTGGGGTGAGAATTGGAGTGCTGCGCCAAGCTGAGGTGTCCAGGCATTTTCCAGAATGGCCCCGCCTACCAGGCCGTGTCCCTTATAGGCTAGGTGGGTTTTGGAGCGTGTGAGACATGCCGGTTTGCCCAGGTCGTGGAGGAATCCTGCGAAATACGCCTTTTTCGCCTCATGTGCCGTGTAGCCCAATGCGATGGCCTTGGCGTGTGATTGTTCCCCACATCGCACCAAATGGTCCCAGAGGGATTCGGCATGGGGTGTGGTGCGCCCTTCTTCTGCGTGGAAATGTGCGGACTTCAAGAATGCGAACACGTCCCCCCACGTTCTGCGCGGCAGGTCCTCCCCTGGCTCTTCCTCTGCAGCGCAGTCTGCAAGGCACAGCTTTGCTGCAGGTGGTATAGGTGGTGCAGGCACAGGCGAGATGTCATAAAACTGGGCGTTTTTGCGAGCCAGGGACAGGTTCTCGTCGGGCGCATGTTTGAGCAGCCACTGCACTGCCGCCTTGCCGCGCATTTGCCACAGCGACCCACTGTAGAATCCGCAAATGCTCAGCTCCTCCCACAACTGCACCAGCGCAGCCGAGTGATTGATAAACAGACGCGCCTGCCGCCCAGGCAGGTCATCCAGCCACTCGGACGGCAGCTGAAAAGTTTGCTGCACTGCTGCTGCCCACTCGGCAGTGTGTTGAGGTGGCGGCATACAGGACTGCAGCGCTGCTTGCACCACGGTGCAGGCCTCTACATACCGGCTACGGATGCGAAGCCAGCGGGCCAGCTGTGCCAGTGACTCTGGTCGGATTGGGCAGCAGCTCCAAGCACGCCAGGCCAGCCCTCGAATATCTTGGTCCATCCCCGCTGCATCGGCTGGCTCCTCTTTCAGTGCCTCCTGCAACAGCAGCAGCTGAATCTCAAACTGCTCCTCGTCCCAGTTGCTCAGCTGCAGTGCGCGTTTGAGCACAGCCACGCCCTCTGCCTGCCGCCCCATGGACAGGTAGGTGCGGCCCAGGTAAAACATCGTGCGGGAGTCCGTGGGATGCTCTGCCCTCTCCTGCAGCAGCAGCTTCAGCTCACGCTCAAACTTGTCGCCCTTGCAGCCGCCTGTGGGGTGCTCCAGCAGCCGAAACCCGCGCAACTGGTGAGCTGGCCCTACTCCCACAGGAGCTGCCCAGTACTCGTGTGCAGCGCCCTTGCAGCTCCAGTCTTCGGCCAGCCGTACCATGCCGGTACGCCACCAGCTGGTGCCATCGGCTTCATAATGCAGTACTTCGTAGCTGCTGTGCCGCGCGTCCAGTTCCGCATGCACCGCCTCTAGAGAGTCAAGCTGCACCTCCGCGTCAGCGTCCACAAACAGGGTGTAGGTGTTGTTCATATCCCAGGCGTGCTGCTCCGCTACCTGCCGCGCCAGTTGAAAGCTGGCTGTGCGATTATAGCCAAAGTCTTTAAAGGGTACGCTGTTGACCAGGCCAGGCAGCTGCAGCTCTGCCGCCACCCACGCAATCATTGCCTGCGTCCCGTCTGTAGATCCAGTATCACTAATGGCGTAGGCGTCAATCAGTGGGCGAGCTGCCCGCAGGCACCGACCAATGTTGTCCGTCTCATTCTTGACTATCATGGTCAGCACCACGTGCCGGCGTCCAAAGTCGGCCGGCCGAACCGCCTGCTGCTGATCGGCGCCGCTTGTATTGTGCAGGGTTGTTTGGGCTGTTGTTGCTGTTGTTGTGGCGGCTTGTGTATGGACCCCATCTTTGCATACAATGGTAAGATGGGAACCGAAGGGAATATCTGTAAGAATCGAATACATCTTGGGGTTAGTAGTCTGGGTTGTGTTGGTTTGGTTTGGTTTCGCCAGTTATTGTAATAACTACATTCATTTTTTGCTAGTTTGACTACCTACTATGCAAAAAGTCCCATGCGGGTATGCATAGAAGTGCCCGTGCGATATATATGGAATTCACTGGAATTATTTGGCCAGGGATATCTAGTTCAATACATATGAATTCCATGGATGTATCTATACATTCCCCGCGCCACAGTGAACGACCGAAGGTCGTGAACCTCGGAATATCCCAAGACATCCCAAGACACTCCAAAATCCCAACACATCTCCTCAATGGCCTCTTTGAACCTCGGAACATCCCAAGACACTCCAAAATCCCAACACATCTCCTCAAATCCCCATAATCCCAACACATCCAAATGCCTGTATTTTGCATATATCAATCATTGATGTATGCAAAAAAACAAACTAAACTAAACCACTGTTTACTCAGTCACGAACTCGATATCCACATCTGGGATATCCTCGGCAATCTGCATGGACGGTGGCGGCAAAGCGGCCTCCATGTGAATATTAGCTGTTGCGCAATCCCCCTGTTTCTCAGCATAGAGGATAGTCTCAATATCGCGTTCACCCATTGCGAGAGGTCCCTTGCTAGGCTTGATTGTGACCGTCTGTTCAGGTGTCGTCTTGGCCAGTTCAATGGCTGCAGCTTCATCCAGGAGAATCTGTGTGAAGTTGGTGCCTGCACGAATGGGAGCACCCAACATCACATTCGCCGAGATTCCAACACAGGGGTCGCGCTCTCCAAACATGGATGCATTGAGCATCACCATTTCCGATTGCTCAAAGGACGCCTTGGCCAGCGGCCCAATATCACCCTTGTTGATACCATAGCGGTCCACCGACATCAGGCGCCCCTTGGTGCAAATCTTATCCACCAACACACCTACATGGCGATAGTTCACTGATGTACCGGATTCCTCGAACACATTCGACATCTCCTTGTACAATACGGCACGTGTGGCCTCAATACCCAGGTTGGCGAAGATATCGTGGACATTGCTGGAGACTACACGGCGCGGGTCCACATCTGGATGACACATCACATCCTGGAAATTGGATCCGTCCGTCATCAGAATGTATTGGTCGAAGGATTCGTAGCGCCCGTCCTTGAGCTCCACGAAATCGGTAACCTTCTGATAGTTCACGGCGCGGAGTCCAGGAATACCGCGAATCGCAGTGGCCGTTAGAACCTTATTCTGCAGGGTCTTCAGGGTAGTCAGGTCATCAATGGGGTCCGCGGACTTGGCGTCGAGTCGCATGCGGAACACCAGATTGCTCGCGTTGTAATCCGTGTAAATCGTGGTCATCTCTGGGAACTTGGTGCGGAGAATGAATGCGATATCATCCATCGTGATATTCTTCGCAAACATCCGGTCGCGGTCCAGTTCAAACCGGAGAATCCACGGGGATTTCGCGGTCATAGGTGCAGCGCCTGCGAGCTGACCACCTGCGAGTGGGTCCTGCTGTGGTGCAGCCTGACCAGTTGTTGGGAGGGATGCGCGGTCAAAGGCCGCCATAAACGCCAGCCAGTCCGCGTCCTCCTGAATCAGTGTAGCATCCTCCCGTGGCTCATAATAAATGCGTGCAGTCGTCACAATATCCTGGAGGAGTGTAAACTCCAGCTCCTGTGCTACACGCTTTGCCTCCTCCTTCTTGTCTCGCAAGTCCGCACGCAGACCAATGGTCAGCTCTACCGCCTTCGGATTCTTCGTCGCCTTGAGCAACTCCTTCAGACGAGGAACACCTCGGGTCACGTTGGACTTTGCAGACACACCGGATAAATGGAATGTATTGAGTGTTAGCTGTGTAGCCGGCTCACCAATGGACTGTGCCGCAATCACACCCACAGGTTGTCCTGGTTCGACCCAGGACTTCCAATGGCGCACAATCACCTGCTCCGTAAGCGCATCTAGCGCGACCTTGGTAAAGCGGGCGGCCTGTAGGCGCTTCGGCGCCATATGGAAACGTACCAGGGCTCCCCACAGCTTATTATCCGTATGAGTCTTGCTAATGATTGTCTCCTGGGCATCCAACACCTGACTTCCAGTCACGAGTCCACCTTGCGCTTGCGCAGCATCTGCAGGACCAATGAGACCCCCTAGGAAGTCCGCGGTCTGTTCCACCTGTTCTGGATTTCCAACAAGGTGGAATTGATGCGCAATGGTCTTAATCATGCGGTCAATCGGCACAGGATACTTCACGGCCTTGCCGATCTTGCCGCCATACACGCCCTCCACCATCATACGCCGGTCCTCCTTCACGGACTCGATGTAGGCTGCCTCGCGGCCATCGCCATCCGCAGTAAACTCTGCGGCAATTTCGGCATCACTCAGAGTCGCCAACGGCAACATCTGGTTCTCGAGCTTGGTCGCATTGATACCGTCCTCGCCATACCGAATCTGCAGCAGGTTACCCTGGAGGTCACGGACAGACCCGTCGTGCTGCGTCACCAAATCCTCCAGTGCGACACGAATCTGACGTTGCATATATCCAGTATCCGCTGTTTTTACAGCGGTGTCAATGAGACCTTCACGACCCGCCATGGCGTGGAAGAAGAATTCATCAGGATTCAGGCCCTTAATGAAGGAAGACGCAATGAAACCACGCGCCTGTGCGGAGTCATCGAAGCGCTTGAAGTGGGGCAGGGTACGGTGTTGGAAACCGTTAGGCACCCGCTTGCCCTCAATGCCCTGCTGACCCAGGGCCGCAATCATCTGGGATACGTTGGTATCGGAACCCTTGGAACCCGCCTTGACCATATTAGTCATGCGGTTGTTCGCGGCCAGGGATTCCAGGCCAATCTTACCGGCAGCCGAAGTCGCCTTGTTGAGTGTTCCCATCACCTTGGACTCGAATTCCTCCTGGTTGGAGCGGCCTGTGGAGTTCTCAAAGAGACCCATGTGCAGCTGGAGAATCTGGTCCTCAATGGCGGAAGTAATCTTCTTGAGCTCATCCTTGATACGGGCATTGGTGTCCTCATCGGCAATCAAGTCACTCACACCCACGGAGAAACCCGAATTCATCAGGAATGTCGCAATCATCTGCTGGATGCTATCCAGGAAATCCACGGTCATCTCGTGCCCGTAATCGTTAAACATCATCTGAATGAGCTGCTTGGAGAAGACGGACTTGTCTAGCACACCCTGCTCAATGATACCATTCACGATTTTCACGAAATTCTGGCTCTCCTCGGTGTCCTTGTCGCCGAACATACTGTTGCGCATCTCCAGATTCAGCGGAGGAAGGAGAGTGGAAAGGAGCTGCTGACCGGACCACATGGGCACGGGGTCAGTCTTCTTGGGCGGCGGTAGCTCGCCATTCCATCGCTTCGCATTCACCAGGAGATTCATGGCGTCACGACGGTTGAAATATACATCTGGGCGTGTAAAGCGATTTGCGCCCAGCAATGTATCCTGCACAATGGAAATAAGAGGGACGGACTCACGGGGTCCGATAATTTGAAGAGGCACCGCGGCAATCTCGCGGAGCTCTGTTGCGGTTTCTACGCTTTGAGCCGCATGTAGGTTCATTTCCGTATGACTTTACAGCAGGATTCCTACTGTAATTTTTCAAACTTGCGATTATTTGTTTTTCGCAAGTCAGGTCACGACCCACCAAGTTTCCCTGGTGGACGGACTATATCTTGTGCCGTATCAGGTTTGCTAGACCATCATTTACGACCCGCTACCATTTAGTCTCTGAACCTTTTCCATACCCTGCAATAACGGGTTTAGGAACTTGGCTGCGGATTGCCGATTTCACCCCTTTGCAGAGGATCATCACGAATAGTTTTACCATACCTCCAGTATTTCTCTAGAGCCACCACTGTGTTTCCAACAATGGATTGGTCATTCGTGCTTTACGGGTTTCCCGCAATTTGATAGCGTTGCATTGTGAATATCTCTGATAAATGCTCTTGCTCTCTCTTTGCTTTGCTCAATTGTTTCATGTTTACTTGTGAAATTGGCGGTTATTCCTGAGTGTTCCACCTTTATTGCACGCCCTTTCTTCTGTATATATGAATCTACTTTGGATAGATCAAACACACATCCTTGAAAGCGATCTATCTTGCCTTGATGATGTTGATCTTTGGCTAGCACAGACTTTGTTTGGCAGAACTCTTCGGTGACACGATTTTGCATACGTTCAGACATCTTAGCACGTGTTTCCTCGCTGCGGAATGTACATCCTCCACGAAGTCGTGGAGGATTCAATGGATCGCTTCTATCCACAGTGGAACGATAGCGAGCAGCCTTACCACCAGATGTCAAATTATAACCAACAGGAAACATTGTACCATATTCTTTTATCCAATGTATTTCGCGATCATCAAGATCTTCCAAATCACAGGCCTCCACTTCCTCCACACTGAAATTCTCCTTGCCATGCTTGCGAACTGCATTACATAGGTAGGTGGATTGGGATGATGTTGTGTTACGTTCGGCCTTGTTCATATGTGATTTGAAACGGAATTCAATGCCATATGGTCGGTATCTATCATGATTCTTGTAGTGGCTACGTGTTTGACCAACGTACTTTTTGCCATCCACATTGTTTGTAATAAGATAGATAAGACCAAATATTCCGTCCACATCATCAAGAAGTTCCTGTTCGCGCGATCTGTCTACGGACATGTTTATGCATATTTCTTAAGAGAGAGAGCATTCATCAATTTTCTATTCACAACACTAGGCAGTTACATCAACTGCATGTGCCCTTACTTACACATGCAATCAGTGAGTCTTACACCATTAACCCTACTAGGAGATCTCACATCCTAATAGGTGGCCACCTGTTGGCGACAAAATTTATCACCATCAAACGTTACTACCCACGCTCTCACGTGGGACTAGAATACACCTTAAGCAGCCTTTTTGGCTACCGACCCCCATCTACTCGTTGCACACTTCCTCATAGAATTTCTTCCTTAGAGGGTTGGCTCAGGATTGCCCATTCCTTGTTGTTCTCACAACTCGAATCACATGACGTTTTTACCTCGCATTGGCGTATGCCTTTGCTACCCATTGCGGTCTTTCTCCGCGGCCACCCACCTGTTTTCAGATAGGTTTGGTATTCATGTGCTTTAGGGGTTTCCCTGAATTTGAGGGTCTTGCCTGTTCACAGCTTTTAAGGCTATGAGCCAGACTAGACGGTTATATCTTGTATTACAGCGGTGAAACAATAACACAAGGAAGTCATTACACTGTTTTCCTTCTGGGGAGCAACTCCACCCCCAAAAGCAGCCGCCTGTTGCCGACATTGATGTGTTGAGAATTCGCAAATTTATATGGGAATCCTTACACAAATTTTATCGGCATTATATGGCTGGCAACAGAAGGTATTCAACCGAAATGTATTGTACGGTAGGACTTTCACAACGTGTCCCATCATACTCATTCGGTGCAGCGAAGGCTGTCGGTTGAATAGCACAATATCCCCGTCCATCAGATGGCGATTCACTGTATCCCCTTCAAAGAGTTCCAGTGACTTACCATCGAGATGTTTCAGGGAAATCATGCGTCCATCTGCGCGTTGCACGGTCTTTGCACCAGGATACTTGTCTGGCCCGTTTTGCACGAGCGCATAGAGCTTCTGGATATTGAAGGCCGTGACTTTCTCAGGAAAGGTCAGGTTTGTCGCGATTTTCATGGGCACACCCAGCTCTCCCACAGAGATATTGGGGTCCGGTGTAATCACCGAACGTGCCGAGTATTCCACGCGCTTGCCCTGCAAGTTGTTACGAATACGACCCTCCTTGGAACCCAGGCGCTGCTGTAGGGATTTCAGGAGACGTCCACTACGTTGGGCCGCAGGGGATACACCTGGGATATTGTTATCCACCAGGGTCGCCACGTGATACTGCAGGAGATTGGTCCACTCATCAATGGGCTTCTTCTTCGGGTCCTCGCTGATCTTCTTCTTCAGTGTGGAGTTGGCCTTGATGATATCAATCAACTTGGAAGTCAGGTCATCCTCGGACCGCTGGTTGTTGTCCTGGGTTACCGAGGGACGCACCTGCGGAGGTGGAATCGGCAGCACAGAACACATGAGCCAATCCGGCCGACACCAATGGCGCGAGAATCCCATAAACTCGGTATCCTCATCCGTGATGCGCCGCAGAAGCCGATGTACATATTCCGGTTCCAGAGGCATAGAAAGCGACATCTTGCCGTCCTCGTCCACCTTGGCGCCCTCTGGAGCAGCGACTCCCTCCGGGAGGGCCAAATCTTTCCACTCTGCAAAGATACGGTGCACAGGCTCCTCCTTGTATTTCGAAGGCTGACGAGAACCACAGCCATCCTCGGTTTCCTGGCCACAACGGGAAATTCCTTCACACGCCTTTACCACGGCCTTCCAACGGGCCTCGCCCTTGGCCTTCAGAACGGATGCATTGTGCGCCTTATCAATCAGGAGCTTCCCACACTTGAAACACACGCACTTCATAATCTTCATGACGAGCTTGAAGAACTGCGTGTAATATACGGGCCTGGCGAGCTGATAATGGCCAAAGTGGCCGGGACAATTGTGGTTGTTTTGACCACATGTACGGCACACTTTCCCATTCTCTAGCACTCCCATGCGCGGGTCAAAGAGACCACCGAGCTTGCCCTCCGCTGTGGAGGGTGCCGTGATCTCACATACCGACCGGCGGAGAATCTCCTGAGGACTGAAGACACCAAATTGGATGCCGACAATCGTCTCAGTTTCGGAAGAATGGGGAAGGATAGGCATGTCTCTATGTAGGAAATGGGATGTATTTAGATATGCGAGTTGGCTTTTGGACCGCGTCAATTTTGGGGATTGTGGAATAGTCTTTAAATCGCCACAGTTTCCAACAAAAAATACTTCCTCTTTCTCTCTCCCAAACTACCAAACGCTTTCTTATGCCAACTTCTTGTATTGTTGCGAAGGAGCACTCATATGTGTATTCTAGCTTACGTAACCCCATTATGTTGAGACCAGACTTGCGAGTTGCAACATACCTCAGAACATCCCGTTCGCCAAGGCGAAAGCTCCCATTTGGCTCAGCCAAATGGGAGCCTGACCCCGAGGCTGCTACGCAGCCAAGGGGAACGGGATACTGTAAATGTGAAGCAATCGCAAGGCTGGCTAAGTAGCCAGACAATGCTTAGTGGCGACAATGTCCGCTCCAACCAGCAAAGCTGGTTGGAGCGTCAGGCTCTCCCCTTAGGGGAGAGCGTCGCCACTCGCATGTCTGGTTGAGACATGTCGGTATATTTGGAAATCGCAACTGTTTTGTTGAACTGCAGCTAGGCAGATTTCAGGTGTTTGTTCTTTCACAAACTTTAATGCGCAACTGTTTTGTTGAACTGCAGCTAGGCAGATTTCAGGTGTTTGTTCTTTTACATATTTCAACGCCTTGCCGTTTTGTTGAACCGCAGCTAGGCAGATTTCAGGTGTTTGTTCTTTTACATATTTCAACGCCTTGCCGTTTTGTTGAACCGCAGCTAGGCAGATTTCAGGTGTTTGTTCTTTCACAAACTTTAATGCCTTTCCATCGTTTTGAACTGCAGCTAGGCAGATTTCAGGTGTTTGTTCTTTCACAAACTTTAATGCATATCCCCAATTTTTCACTGCAGCCAGACATATTTCGTGCGTCTGTTCTTTTACCTTTATTAAAGCGTATCCATCATGATTTACAGCGGCTATACAAATTTCAGATGTTTGTTCTTTAACATATTCCAATACAACCATATGATATTGAACTGCATACATACATATTTCAGGTGTTTGTTCTTTTACATATTGTAAAGCAAATCCATTGCTTTTTACTGCAGCCAAACATAGTTCTGGTGTATGTTCATTGATAAATTTTAAAGCACCTCCATTGCTTTGAACTGCAGCCAACTGTAATTCTGGCGTTTGTTCTTTGACGAATTTCAATGCAGTCCCATTTTGCTTTACTGCAGCCAAACAAAGTTCTGGTGTTTGTTCTTTTACATATTCCAATGCATTTCCCTCTCTTTGAACTGCAGCCATGCATATTTCATGCGTTTGTTCTTTTACAAACGCTAATTCATAACCATTATTTTTTACTGCAGCTAAACAAAGTTCAGGTGTTTGTGCTTTAACATATCTTAACACCCATGCATTTTCAATTGCGGCCAAACAGATTTCAGGGGTTTGTTCTTTGACATAGCCTAATGCCCATCCCCATTGTTTAACCGCATCCAGACATATTTCAGGCGTCTGTTCTTCTACAAACTGTATTGCATATCCGTTTTCTTTAACCGCAGCCAGGCATATTTCGTGCGTCTGTTCTTTTACATATTCTAATGCAAGTCCATTCTGGTGAACTGCGGCTAAACATATTTCAGGTGTTTGCGGATTTACCTCTTTTAACAGCAATCCATTGCGCATAACTTTGGAAAGATCAGTTTCTGCAACAGTCATTGTTAGTAAAGATTGTATATGTCTAATGATGAATTTAAATATGTGGTCAAAAATACTATCAATTTTTGAAGCTGAGTTGCCTACCAAGATTCCCAACATGTTTGTGTGCCGTAAAGGTATTCGTATCAAGATTGTGATTGATGATAGGCTACTTGTAGAAGATTTGCGAACTGCCCTAGGCCCCTACAGTATTCCTTCAATCCACCCGCCGGTTCACGCGCTTCATAACTAATGGTGCCCGTGTACCCTCGTTCCCACAAGGATTGCACCATCCATTGGGCAGTTGCGTATTCATGGGGGGAAAGCCGGCTATGAAGATGGCCCGCGCTAACCTGGAAATGTCCAAACCAATCCAAGGCAATCGCGTCCAAACAAGTAGAATCCCCTTCCATACAATAGTTGCCGCTATCCAGTGAAATTCGCAAATTGGGATGATTGACTTCCCTCACAAATCGGTATACATCTTCCACTGTTGTGAGCCAAGTGCAACCGTATGCAGATGCATTCGGTTCCAAGCATACTGTAATACCGTAGGATTCGGCGCACGCTGCGATTTGTTGAAAGAGGTCTACAGCGTCTATCCAAGTTGTAATAAGCTTACGTTGTTGCGGGGCTCCAAATACAAACGTGCGAATGCCCTTGACCGACGCCGACTCCATGAGCTTCTTCAGGTGGGTAAGGAGGACTGTTGGGTGTTGGAAGATATTGGTGATGGGGAGTCCGTAAAAGAGGCTTTGGGCACTAACGGCTGGGAAATCGGCCCACTCTGTGCCTTTCGTAGGTGCAATTTCCAGACAGGTAATCCCCATGTGGTGTAGGACGGTTGCGGTATCCTCGGACATTGTGAATCCGATATTGGAGGCGGCAATTGGAATCGACTTACGCCAGGTCTCCCAGGAAATCCACTCACCCATTTGCTGCAGAATGTGTTTCTTGGTGCAGGTGTAGGACCCATCCTTACAGCCACCATGACTCGTTGTTAGGTTGTATTGTACGGAATTGTTGCCTACGCACACGCCCATTTTATGAGGAAACCAACGCTGCACAATTTCCCGCATAGAAATGGGTGGTGAAAGCATATGGCCCACGCGAATGTCTAGACGAACATACGTATCACAATCTCGCAGCAAATGCGCCAAATTATACCATTGAAACACAGAATCCAGGCAAATGAACGCGACATTATTATCGTGAATCAGGTCGTATAGGGCATTCTTCTTGAGTCCGCGACCAAAGAGGGCGGGGAGACGAAGGATGTGGGATGTTGTGGGCCACTGGGATTGTACCTGGATTTCCAACAAGCGCCTATGAAATCCGTAGGAATGGTCGGCCCAGGCTTCGCTTTTCTCGTTTGCTTGGACATCTGATTGTAGGACATCCACTGTGCTCAGGAGCACAACCTTGTCTGCTTTCACGGTGGCCAGGGCAGCCAACACAGTATCGAGAACTGCTTGATCATTTTCAGGATGTAGATTCGTCCACCATTTCGTAGTGGGCATACAGGCAATATAGAGAGTTCCAAAAGTAGCTCCACGAATCTCTTGGAGATTCTTGGAGTTATAGGTTCCAATATCGGTGGGTTCTATGCCCGCCGTGAGGAGTTGATGAAAGAGGGTTTGGCCGACATGGCTGGTCCAGCCGAGAATACCGTAAGGAAGAATGGACATGGTTGGTTTGATTTGGTTTGGTTTGGTTTCTTTGTGTTCAACATATGGTTATGTTCTTTCAAATTTTTGCGAACGAACAAAACAAATGCCGTATTTGGAGCATATATTTTCAAGATTCTTAAATGCTGCATCTACCGCGGGACCATTCTTGGTTGTTTGAATATCCTTGTAGGCGTTGAATGCACTCTTTGCATCATCAAGAGTTTGGCGAGCATTCTTTGCAGCAATATCAGCAAGGGTGCACATCTCCTCAACCATGAATATGGCACCCTCAGGCGTAATCATTTTAGGGATAGGAAGAGGAGCACCAGTGCCCTTTGCTGCTAAGCGTTTAGAACGACG
>JACCDO010127627.1_pt1 | contig 18183 bp, 20 predicted proteins | sample 7446101 | NCBI WGS metagenome assembly JACCDO01 (sample SAMN15323440, study PRJNA562643) | freshwater metagenome | isolation source: river surface water | place: USA:Blue River Watershed | collected 2017-08-16 | reverse complement strand
ATTCTATTTCTATTTTTAATTGATCTTGTAATTTTAAACACTCTTTAAAATCATTACTTAAATTATGCAAGTCATTTATTATTTGTTTTCTTTTTAGTAAATTTATATTTTTAATTTGAGCAAACCAGATTGACAATAATGATAAACATACTATCATACATGTATATGTTTTTGTTGAAGCAACTGCATTTTCTCTTCCTGAATTACAATAAATACCACATGTTACTTCTCTTGCAATTAATGAATCAACTACATTAATAATACCAATAGTTATTATATTATATTCATTTGCTATTTGAATACAACGATGTAAATCTTTTGTTTCTCCAGATTGTGATACTAAAATAAAAACAGTTTTTCCTTTTTTAGGTATATCATAAATATTAAAATCAGCCCCATCAAATACTGATACTGTTGAAAATTCACACATATTTTTTAAAAAATACGATCCATATAAACAAGCATTATATGAAGTACCGCAACCTAATAATATTAAATGATCTATATCTTGTAATATATCTATATTTTTTTCCATACCACCTAATTTAACTTCATACTCATTTTTTATTCTTCCTCCAAAATTTAATGCTGAATCTATTGCAGCTGGTTGTTCATATATTTCTTTTAATGTCCAATGTTTATAAGGAGTTGGTAATAAATCATATTCTCCTATTGTTATATCTTTTTTATTATATTCATTTGATGTATTTATATTTATATTATTATTTCTATTTATAATACATATATCATGATTATCTAATATAATATAATTATTTACTAATTTACAAAAGCCACTTTGTTCAGAAGTTATAATTGCTATATTATCATCATAACCAATTAAAATTGGACTACCTTGTCTAACACAATAAATATTATCTGGTTCATCTATACATAAAATAACTAAACCATATGTTCCTTTTAATATTTTTATTGTTTCTTGTATGCTTTCTTTCACATTATTATTAATTTTATAATAATATGATATTAAATTAACTATTATTTCTGTATCTGTTGATGAATAAAAAGTATAATTATTCTTTTCTAAAAATTTTTTTAAATCCAAATAATTCTCTATAATCCCATTATGAACTAAAATAATTTTTTTATCATTTGATATATGAGGGTGTGCATTTTCATCAGTTTTACCACCATGAGTTGCCCATCTATTATGTCCTATTCCTATATTATTTAAATTATTATAATTATTATCTAATAACATATTTATAGAAGTTTTATCATCTGTAGATGCATATTTAAATATATCAAATTTTTCATTATTAATTAAACCAATACCAGATGAATCATATCCACGATTTTGTAATTGAAATAATCCATTAATAATATATTTATATATATTTATTTTATTAACACTTATTATACCAAATATTCCACACATTATAATATATAAAAACATAAATGAAATTTATAAATTAAACTATACTTTTTATAGCTTTATAAACAGGTTTTCTATATTTTTTAGGAATATATTTAAAACTAATAATCTTTTTATTATGAATATATAATTCTTTTGCTTTAGGATTTTCTTCTAAAAAATGTTTCATAGCTTCTTTATTTTCTTTAACTTCTTTTTTAATTTTATTATTTATTTTTTGATCTTTAGGAAAAATTGATGGAATATTATCACTACAATCTCCTGAAACAATTTTTTGTCTTAAGGCTTCTTTTGCTTCTTGTTTAGTAAGATGAATTAAATAATCTTTTTTATAATCTGCAATATATAATTTATCATGACCTAATTGTAAAAAATCATTATCACCTGACACAATATATGTAATACAATCTGGTCTTTTATATTTAATAAATTTAGTTGCTAATGCAATTAAATCATCTGCTTCCATTTTAGGAACTTTTAAAGCATGAATAAAATTATTTTCTTTTATTAATTTGGGAATTAATTCATCATATGTATATTTAAATGTTGGTTTGAAATTATATTTTGTCGATAGATCTAAACGATTACCTTTATAACATTCTGCAAATTCATGTCTCCATAATGTTTCAGATGGAGCATCTTGACAAAAAATTAAAATACTATTATCAAATATAGCTTTTGAAAATAAATTCATTATAGATTCTAAATACATCTTTGTATATTTTTCAATGAATAATTTATTTTGACTCCAATCATAAGTATTATCATCCTTATGTTCTTTAAATTCATCCTTATTTGCAAAAGAAAACCATCTTATTGTTGCAAAAAATCTATGAAAAGTTGTATAACTTGTATCTACTAAAATTATATTTTTAGACATTATTTTATATTATATTATTAAGTTTAAATAATAATATAATAAATAAACAAATCAATTTTTATAAAATTAACCTATGGGTTAATTTTATTATATAAACACAAATTATATTTATTATATAAATGATTGATACTGTTGATATTATTTTAATTTCATTATCAGGAACACTGGCTCTTTGTATTATTTTATATTTTTGTAAAAATAATAAACCTAAATATATTGAAATACAAGTTTAAATAACATTAATTATATATATCATAAACATATTAAGACGTCAACTCACTTTGAATTACACAGTAATTCTATCTTCCCAATTAAAACTTAATTGAAAGAGATCTATAGATCTCTATCTATTAAAAATTGAAATAACGTTGGACGTTATAAACATATTACATAGTAATATGTTTATTAAGACGTCAACGCACTTTGAATATTTATAAACTATTTTGCTTTGCAAAATAGTTTATAAAAATTGATTGGGTGATAGAATTACACAGTAATTCTATCTTCCCAATTAAAACTTAATAGATAGAGATCTATAGATCTCTATCTATTAAAAATTGAAATAATTATATTATATGTGATATTTAAATAAATTTAGGAAGTTTTATGGATCCTAAAGGAGAACTTTCGAATAATACTCAATTAAATAAGGAGCAACAAGAAACGTTACAACTGGTTCCACAGCCTACAGCAGAGAACACACAGCCGTTGGTTATGTCAGCCAAAGACATTAAACTGGCTGAAGATGAAGTTCTATATACAGGTATTAGGTATATAGCATTTGCGATCTGCATGTTAATTATATCTACTATCGTTAGCATTGTGCTAATAAGCCGTGTAGTTAAGTGGTTAGATGATAATACGAAAGATTCATCGCCATGTAGTACTAGTGCTATTTTTTTCTATGTTATGGGTTCACTATTTTCTTTCTACTATTTGCTTTTTCTGGGTAAATGTACGGAAGAAATGTATGATCATCGATCATATTATAAATTTAATTATAGAATATGCCCATTAGTGTTTATATATTTATTATCTTGGGTTCCACGAATTGCTGTATATGTTGATCTTGGCTTATATTTAAGCGAAGATAAATACAAGTCATTACATTCATTTGACATTGTACTTTTTGAATTTATTTTCAGTATATTGATTCATTTGATTTGCCACATTCTTCATTTCATTCCAATTGTAATATATTTTAGGAAAATGACGATTTATCGTCTTAGAAATAATAATCTTGCAACTTGTGAATCATTCAACATTTGTTAATTTATTTAACTATCCCTGTTATATATTTACATTGCATTAAATTTATTATTACAAAAATTGATTACGAGATTTAATTTCCTTAGGAAATTAAATCTTTCGTAATCGTGTTTATGGATAGAATAAAAATTGATTTATTATTTGTATATATAATGTTTATTTATAATTAATGTCATTTACATGTTGTGTATGTGGCGATAAAATTACTAAAAATGAAACACCTATTCATATGTGGGAACATCAAGAAGCCGGAGATTTATTAAATTTTCCTGATCTAAATGGAACATTTACTAAACCAACAGAAAGAGAGATGGAATTACATAAAAAAAGATTATATGGTAGATCTGGTCGCGCAAATAATAAATGTATAGTTTGTAATGTTGGTTTTAGTAGTTGCAGAGATATGTTTGCTCATATGTATAGATATTTAAACACACCTGAATCGGCTCATTTTTCTGAAGAACTTAAACAAGAAATTGAAAAATCATATTGTTTGCGTAGTATTTCAAAATCGAAAAGCAGACTTATAAGAGATATTCCATTGGTAAAAACAAAGAACATTGAAAAAATTAAAAAGAGATGTTCTACAAAAATTTTATCTCTTAAAAAAAGACTTGAAGAAATAAATCCTATTTTATTAGATGAAATTATAATAGATGATGAAATAGAATTACAACAGGAATTAACAGAGGATGAAATATATATAATAGAAGAGGATCATATAAATAAAATTCCAATTCCAACACTACCAGTTCCAGAACTTTTATATTTACCTTTTGAAAATAAATCATATATACCTGTTCCTATGTTACTAGGGCCATTTCCTTTAGCTCTTGGTCATATTTAGTTATATTTGAGTAATATTAGCGATTATTGAAAATGCATTATTAAATATTGATAATCATATTTATTTTTTAATTTACAATCTGTAACTTGATGATTTTTTGCACATAAATAACATTTATTTAATTCTTTTTTTAATTTATTTATTATATCAAATGTATTACCTACAGATATATTTAATGTTTTAAAATTACCACCTCTAACATTATTTATTCCATATTTCTGCATTAATTCTAAAACAATTTCATCTTCATTTATATTTGTTTCAAAAATTCTAATTTTAGTTAATTCTTGTAAATTAATAATTGGATTATAATATAACCATTCAATATTATTAAATTCTTCAGAATTTATATTCAATGATTCTAATAATTTATTAGATTTTATAACATAAAATTTATTATTTTTAAGTTGAATAATGTAAACATATATTAATGATGGAAATCCTAAATTATATAGTTTATTTAATATTATATTTATAGATGTAATCATTAAAATTGCATTAGAACCATATGATAATAAATTTTTATTATTTATATTTATTTTAACAAATCCAAATTTATTCCAATATTTATCAGCATTTTGAACTGCAGTTAATGCTATTTTATTAAATTTATTTATAATTGCTATCTTGACTGCATTATAAATTAAAATTGATCCTATTTGTAAATTACGATATAATGGATGAACTGCTAAATCATGAAAATAATATATATTATGAATTTGAATATTCATATTAATATTATAATTAGAATTAAGATTAGGTGGTAAATTATTTATATTTTCTGAATGTGTAATAAAATATCCAACTATTAAATTATTAATATTTATATATATACAGCCTTCCTGAAATTTATTTATCATTGATAAAAAACTTTCCTTACTTTCTATTAAATCTTCTGTGTATACTAAATTTTGAATTTCTAATATTTGTTCTATATCATTTTCTTTAATAATGTCTAGTTTAATATTATCCATCAATTATTATATTCAAGAAATATATTTTTATGGCAATTCAAAATCTTTTATTTTTTTAATTGATCCCAATCAATTTACATAAATAATTTCTTTTTATATAATGATCATCTTTTGCACTATATCCATTTGTATTATCTAATTCAATATATTTAAATGGAACAAATATATTCTTACCAAAATATTTACCAACAGTTTTTGAAAAAAATATATCTTCTCCATTACCTTTATTATCTATTATTTTATTAAATATTTCAGAATTTTCTTTCATTTTATCTAATACTTTAATGGAAGTTTCTTTACTAATTAATGCAATATTAGTTAAAATAATTCTCTTATTATCATCTGTTACTTTATAATCATATCCATCTTTTGAACAATCTCTTTCAGTTGGACCATATAAATTATTATAACCATTTTTATTTGCATTATCTATTAATAATTGTAAATCATTTTCAGATAATAATATATCATCATCTAAATATAATATTAAATTATATTTAGCCATACCTGCTAAAAAGAATCTATTCATTGCATAATAAGTATTTCTAATATTTGTTTCATTTATTACTTTTGGATGATTAATAAATACTTGTGTTTCTTCTTTACCATGAGATACAATTATTTCTCCCACATTATTATAAGTAGCTAATATAGGTACTAATTTTTCTATATTATGAGGACGATTAAAATTTAGAATTATAATTGATACTTTATTATATTCTTTATTATTAAATGTTTCAACATTAAATTTTCTATATACTAAATATAATAATATTAAAAGTAAAATTATGACTATTTTCATTATAATATATTATATAATATATTATAATGCCTGGAGAATGCAGTGGTCCTTGTTTAAAACATTGTTATGGTAATCATAATAATTTAATAATAATATTAGTTATAATTATAATAGTATTATTATATTTATATTTAAAAAAAAATAAAAAAATTAATAATTAATTTTGAAACCAAATAAAGTATTTATAATTGTTTGAATTAATATTTGTATATCTAATAAAATATTTTTATTATTTATATAAAACATATCCATTTTAAATCTGTCTTTATTATTAGTATTTTTACCAAATACTTGATGATAACCAGTTAAACCTGGTAATATACTTGTTCTTTTGTAATATTTTTCTTTAGTATAAGTTTCATTAGTTAAAGGCCTAGGGCCTATTAAAGTCATATCACCTAAAATTATATTTATTAATTGTGGTAATTCATCTATTGAATATTTTCTTAAATATGATCCTAAATTTGTTATATTTTTATCTTTCATTGTTCTTAATTTTATAATATTAAATATTTTTTTATTTTTACCAACTCTTTTTTGTATATAAAAGGGATTTTGTTTATCTATTATTATTATTAAAAATATTGAGAATAATATAATAGGTAATATTAATAATAATATTATAAATGAAAATAATTTAATTAACATTATTAGAATTTATAAAATAAGTGTCATATCTGGTTGACCAATTTCATCATATTTAAAACCAAATTTTAAATAAATATTATTTTCTTTATTAAATAGATCAGAACAATCCATTAATTTAATATATTTACATCTATTTTTTTTAGCTTCATAAATAGCTCGTTTTAATAAATGTGAAGCATATTTTTTTCCTCTATATTCGGATTTTGTAAATAATGTAGTTATATACATATAATTATTATAATAATGAGCATATAAATATGCATCACCTGGTAATTTAGATGTAATAAATTTTGGAAATGGATCTTCAATTGATAATGATAAAAAATTATTTATAGTTAAAGCTATTATATTATTTTCTCTTTTTTTAGTAGATTGGATATTATTCATTATATTAAATAAAAATTGATATTTTAAATATTTAATAGTATATAATAATAATGTTGTATATCGATGAGTCTACCGTTAGGTCTCGATTATAATAAAATATTAAAATTTTTGACTGATGATCAATTAAATCAGCCAGATTTTTTAAAAACTCTTAATATTCCAAGTGAACTTGCTAAAAAAGAACAAATTCGACGTACTCTTAGTTCTGATAGTATTAGTTCATTAAATTATAAATATAATGAAAATATTGATAGATTAAAAAAAATTAATATTGGTATTGAAAAATTAAGAGGAACTATGGCATCTTTAGAATTAATTAATACTATTATTCAAGAAATATTATTAGAACATCATTCCACTGCAGTAGAAAAAATAGCTGAAGTAGACCAACAATTAACAGAAGAAGCAAATTCAGCTATGAATACTACAAGCGAGATTGCTCCTCCAGTTGAAGAAGTTATTTCACCTGCCGAAGTTGCTCCTCCAGTTGAAGAAGTTATTTCACCTGCCGAAGTTGCTCCTCCAGTTAAAGAAGTTATTTCACCTGCCGAAGTTGCTCCTCCAGTTGAAGAAGTTTCTCCACAAGCTAAAGTTCCTCTACCTTCTACGCCACCGCCACTAAATATTGATGATAATGCAACAGTATATAGTGAAAGTGAATATGAAGATGAAGAAGATGATCCCTGGGAAAATATGTCATTTATTCGATTTAGCACATCACCAGAACCATCAGATGAACCAGCTGCAAAACGTAGTAAGACAAATATTCTAGAACGTCTTGGACCATTAAAAAATAAAATAGATCCAACTAAAAAAAATATACAATTAGCACCAAATTTTATTCAATTTGAAAATGGAAGTATTCAATATAATCAAGTTGAAGAAGAAGTTGCTCCATATGAAATAGAAATAGATGTATGTACAATTCCATGGCAATTATGTAATTGTGGTAAACCTCATTGGAAATCAAATATTGTAAAAAAGGGTTCCATATTACCAAAACGTTTCTGTTTTATGTCACGTCCATGGATTCGTAAAACAAATGGTTTCCCAATTAAATGTCTTAATCCTGAATGTCATTATATTCATCCAGTTAAAAAACAATCAGATGTTCGTTATTTTAACTCTAGTTAATTTAAATCAACCTACAGTTGTATTGATAAGGTGTAAGAGTTTTTACCCAGTAAAAACTCTGACATTCCTTATTAACTTTCCCATAATAAATAGAATCATAGATTCTATTTATTATTAGAAAAATTGATCTGGAGCAATTATTTTCCTTTAGGAAAATAATGGCTACACAGATTAAAACTTTATTAAACAAACTTCTTTAAAGTTTATTTAATAAAAATTGATATTTATTAATTATAAATTTATTTATATTATTTTACAAGCATGTCTATCAAGTCTATTGCTGGAGATAATAATTGTTCAATTTGCTTGAATGAATTAAAAGATAATTTAACTAAATTATCATGTAGTCATATTTTTCACACATCATGTATTGAAAATTGGAAAAACTATCAACAAAATTGTCCTTATTGTAGAGCATCCTTTAATAATGATATACCTATATTACCAAAATGTTATTTTGATGATATTATTCAAGATGATGGTCCAATTGAATTATTAACACTTGAAAATTTTCGTCATTTTTATCATCTTTTACCATGTGCATTAGATGATTCAAGAATCTTAGAATTAATACCTCAAATTAAAGCAGCTAAGATACTAAAGAATAGTTTAGTTATATTTAGAGAATATAACATTTCAGGACCAGGTGTTTTAAATTCTCAATATTCAAAAGGATTATTAACTAAAATAATACAAATAAATTGTCTAGGAACATTTGCATGTGAATTTCAAACTAAAGCAGGTGTTCAGTATTATCATAGTAATTTGAATAGATTTCTTTTATGCGATGAATAAATCAATATACTATTGTATTGCTACACCGATTAAATAAAAATTGATCGGGCGCAATTATTTTCCACAGTAAAATAATGGCAACCCCGATTAAATAAAAATTGATATTTTTTTATAATAATACTAGTTAATAATTATTGTTAATTATGACAACTATTAATGTTGACGTAGATAATAAGATGCGTAAGCATGAGATTTTGACATTTTTATTTTCAAAGCCAGAACAACAATCTGATTTATTTCAGAAAATTATCAACAAAGATTTAGTAAGAATGAAAAAATTAACAGAAAAATCAGATGATCCAAATCTCCAAATTTGTACAGATTTTTTAAATGAAGAAATTTATAATAGTAAACTTGCAGAAATTAAAAGACAGACAAATGTATTAAAAGATCAAATGATTGCACATGCAAAGGGAGAGAAACATCCATCTTTATTATCTATTATTGAAAGAAAATTATTTATTATTGAACTTCAATTAGATATAGGAGTTTATAATTTGCTTAGAAATAATAATGTAAAATTTTATTTCGATGTTTAATTTATGTATAATATATAAATAAATTTTTTTTATCTAAATTAAATATAATGAATTGTTATTTATCATCAATTCTTGGATTAGGTCTATTAGGTGGTAGTATTGCAACTATGACAGTTACTAAAGAACAACATAAAACTTTAAAAGATGTTTTTTCAGATGATCTGGATAAAAAATATGATGAAATTATAACTGAAAGAAGAAATCATTATTTAATTGGTCTTATTCTTGGTGCAATTATATCTATAATTGTTATTAAAAATATTATAAATATTAATAAATACACACGTATTACTTTATTTTTAGCAATTACACTCGGAACAGCTGTTCTTTTATATATGGTTTTACCTAAATCTGATTATATGTTAAATCATCTTAAAACACCTGAAGAAAATAAAAAATGGTTAGAAGTATATAAAACAATGAAATCAAGATATTATATTGGTTTTGTTTTAGGTATAATTGGAGCTTTATTATTAGGAAGTGTTTTTTGTTAAATGTATTATGTGAGGTAGAATAAAAGTAATAAAGATTATTAAATTAATATCTAATAATAGTTAATCCTTCTCTTGGTGTAATTTCATGTGTATATTCTGTACTAATATGAAGTATTTTTAATGATTCTAACATGGCTAAAACATTATTAAGTAATTGATTAAACTCACTACCAAATTTTAAAATTTTTAATGATGTGCAATTAATTAAAGAATCTCCTAGAGGTAGATTAAACTCTTCTCCAAATGTTAATGATTCTAATTCTGTTAAATTTTTTAAAGAATCTTCTAAATATTGATTAAACTCATGTCCAAATGTTAATGATCTTAATCCAGTTAAATCCGTAAAAGAATTATTACTTAAAGGTTTACTAAATGTTCCACCAAATGTTAAATGTTTTAAATTAGTTAAACCTGCTAAAGATGTCCCTAAATTTTGATTAAACATATCACCAAATGTTAAATGTGTTAAATTTGTTAAACCTGCTAAAGATGTCCCTAAATTTTGATTAAATACGAAACCAAATGTTAATTTTTTTAAACTTGTTAAACCTGCTAAAGAACCCTCTAATGGTTTATCAAAAAAATCTCCAAATGTTAGATTTTTTAAAAACTTTTTTTGTTTTTTTAAATCTGAATTTGTATTAAAATCAGTTAATTCATATGGATTTTGTATTTTAATAGATGTAATTATAAATTTACGTGCAAGTAGCCAATTTGAGTATTCGGGCTCTGTTGGAGGTATTAATAATTTTGCAATTGTATACTCATCTTCTAAAATTATTTTAAGTAAATCAGAATTATTTGCATATATAGTCTTTGCAAAACTTATTTTGTCTTTATCATTCATAAATTCCATTGTATGTTCTTTTAATTCAAGTGGAAGTGGATTACCCCCTGATTGATTTTTAGATAATTTTATTAAATTTAAATATTTTGTTTTATATTTCATATATTTTAAATAGTTTTTATTATTATTCATATATAAAATAACTAAGATTAAATTTTTATTTTGATATTTAATTTATTTATATATATAATGGAAACTGCCGCAACGCCACAATTAAGAAATCTATTAAGTATTTATACAAAAATATTACCATTAAAAACTTTTCCTTTTGTGCCTTTTATAATAGCTGCACTATTTCAATCATTTGCATGGATGTCTGGACCTATATTTTTAGGTAAATATACATTAGCACCGCGTATGTTTATATTAATATTATTTGCAGCTGGTGAATATTTATTTATGAGTCCAGCTATGAATGCAGGAGTTGAAATATTTAATATGAAAGAATCATATTTAGTTATTACATATCATATAATAACATTACTTGTATTTATATTTGTTAATATATTTATATTTAAAAAAATGTTTGAAACAAAATATATTTTTGCATTTATATTTGCAGGTTTAGCGATATATATGGCTAATAAATAATTACATAGATTTATATACTGCTATTAATCCAAAAAATATTTTAAAACCATAAATAATACCAAATATTAATAGTGATTTATTTATATTATTATAATACAATTGATCAAAATCAATTGTTTTATCATTTAGATATGTATTTAAATTTGTAATAAATGAGAATTGAATAATAAAGTTAGATAAATATAATATAACTAAAAATATTCCTGAACATCCTTTATTGCAACATGGTTTATAATTATTAAAAGTTTCTTTAGTTAATAAATTATATTTACTAATAATAAATAATACAATATATAAAATATTATAACAAATAAATACTTCAGATGAAAAAGTATTATGATTATGATCTCCTAATTGAGTATCATTTAAATTTTTAATAAAACTATTTATATAATTACTTGTAATTTTCATTTCATACATATGATAAATACATGAACCTAAATAACCAAGTGAAAATAATAAAAATAATATATTATAAATATTATTTTTAATTTTATCATAATATTTTACAATACAATTTTTTTTATTTCTTTGAGGTGATGGTGGTAAATAAATATGATTTGTAGTCATATTTATTTTAATAGATGGTTCACATTTTTTAATTATAACACATCTACATATAGGACAAGAATTACTATTTTTTAACCATTCATTTATACAATTAGTATGAAATTGATGAGTACATTTTAATTGATGTTTTTGTTTATTATTAATTGTAGTCAAACAAATAGAACAATCTTCATTATTAGCACTTGAAAATAGAAATGCCATTATTTTATGTTTTACTTACTATTTATATTTATATAATATCAATTTTTTCAACCTACGATTGAAAACATGGCAACTCCAACCGTAGGTTGAGATTAAAACTTAATAAATAAGGCCAATAGGCCTTATTTATTAAAAATTGATTCACATATTCAAAATCTATTTAGATTTTGAATAAAGTGGATTAACTTTATATCAAGTATTGCTTGAGCAATACTTGATATAAAAATTGATTGGGAGCAATTATTTTCCTTTGGAAAATAATGGCAACCCCAATTAAAACTTAATAAACAAGACCTATAAGGTCTTGTTTATTAAAAATTGAAATTAAAATAATTAAATATATGTATATATTTAAATTAGAGTGAATGACATCTTTGATGAGTGGTTTCACTATAACACGCAATACGAAAAATAAATTATATATTTCGCATTTATCTTTACCCTATGAATTAATTTTATATATTTTGGGTGATTATTTTGATCATATACCAGATATTATTCATTTTGCTCAAGTTTGTAAACCAGTATATGATATTTTAAATACAGATACTGATTTTTTTGTTCGTAAAATGATTGAAAATAATAAATTAAAAAAAATGCCAATTGCATATTTAATTAAAAGTGTTCAGGATTCTTTTTCTAAAGCAACATTTGGTAATTTATTATGTTTATACAAGTTTTTTATGAAACATTCAAATAATACTATTTTAGAAAACACTAAAAAACTTAGACTATATTATAATACTGAATTAACACCAATCATGGTTAAAATATATTATATATTGCATGTTAGATACCAATTTAATCATGATTTTGCAATGGATTCATGTGATTTATCATTTAAACAATTAAGATTATTTATATCTCTTTTTGATAAATATAACATAAATGATGCATATTTTATTAGTAAAAATTTAGATGAAGAAAAAATTCAATTATTTGAAACTCTTATTTCTAGAAATATTGCTATTTCAGATGCACTTAATATCGCTCATCAAATTGAATCTGATAAAATTGAATTATGTTTAAATTTGATTGGAGATAATTTTGATATACAAGATGCAATTAATATAACAAGATTTAACGAAGAACAATATGCATCTATGTTACACATTATTGAACGCGGTGTTCCTAAAAAATATGCTCATTATATGATTACTTATTTTTTAGAAGAAGAACATATAAATCAATTTTTATTATTATTTAGTATAATAGATAATACATTTGATGATGTACTTGTATATGATTTAATTGTATTAGATTCTATGGAAACTTTACAATATTTTACAGCTTTGATTAATATGGGTTTTAATTGTCAAGATGCTATTTTTCTTGCACGTAATATATTTAATGAATATGATATTAATATGTTACATTTATATATTGAATGGTATCATCAAGGAATTACAGATACTATGATTGGACTTATTTCTGAAAAACATATTGAAGAAAATATTGTTGATAATTTGAAAGTAGTTCTGGAATTAGTTAAAATGAAAATTGATCCAATTATTATTTGTAAAATAATAACTGGAAATTTAAATAAAACTGAGTGTGATCAGTTTTTAGAATTATTTAATGCTGGAATTAATGATAGTATTGCATTAGATATGGTTATGGAAAAACAATCAGATGAAAATTTTCAAAAGACTAAGATGTATACTGATAATTCATCTGAATATATACAAGTATATTTTATAATTAGAAATGGACATGAAGAAAAAATACAAAAATTATTATCAATTGGTATAAAAATAACAGATTGTATTAGATTAATTAATAATTTTTTACATGATGAAGATCAAAGTGAATTTTTTGATGATTATTTTGATATTATCAAAAAATTAACTATTAATAATATATCAATTAATACAATCTCAACTTTTCTTAATGAATTAAAACGTTATAAAATAACAGAAATTGAAAATATTTGGAGAGATGAATCTATTACACAGTTAATTTCTCTTATTATAAATCAATTTGAACCAGATATTGTAATTTATATTTTTAAATTAGGTATTGAATATTTAAATATTATTATTAATATTAACAAGGATTTTATTAAAAACATTCTTGATTTTAATAAAATCCAAATGAATATATTTCTTAATTTGGTTAAATTAAATATATCTTTAGAAAAATCATATGAATATGTTTTGTCTCAAAATAATGATAATATTCAAAAGATTATGAATATGAATACATCAGGTTGGACATTCAAACATTCATTTGAATTATATAATAAAGGTATAACTCTTTGATTTATTTATTCCTAGTAATAAAAAAAATAATTACTACTGACGCGGTTGTCATTAATATTGCAGTTATAATAATACTACATTTCATTAAAAAATTTTTGCAAACATATTTACTGCATGATTTTTTTATTGGTATTAAAGATCTACATAATGGACATGAATTATTATTAACTAACCATTCTTTTATACAATTTTCATGATATTGATGTTTACAAATTAATATATTAATTTTATCAGATTTATTAAATTTTTGTAAACAAATTGAACAATCAATCGATATAATTTCATGTTTTTGCATTAATTTATTTTATTATATTCATTCTATTACATTATCAATTTTTATATGTGAGATAGAAAAACTATGGTTTTTCTATCTTACACAAATAAGTTTTAATCGGGGTTGCTATTATTTTCCAAGGAAAATAATTGCTCCCAATCAATTTTTATAAGTTTTAATATCAACCTACGGTAGAAGAGAGTCAGATTTTTAACGATGTTAAAATTCTTACGCCCAATCAATAAAAATTGAATATTTTATATCTATATTGTTCTTATAAATTTAATTTTTATATGGCAGCACATCATTATACTGTCGATAACCGTTATCCATCAGTGCCAATACCAGTCCAGGGTCCGACATACTCTCAAGTGCCAGTACCAGTACCAGTAGCACATGCTCAACGGTATCCGCCTGCTCAACGGTATCCGCCTGCTCAGCGATATCCATTCATACAAGAAGTACCTGTGTCAGTCCCAACTCCAGTGGCATCTACTCAATGGCCAGTTCACCAACAAATACTGCCACCACTGCCAAAAAAGCCACAATTTGCACAGCTGGAGATCATGCCACTACTTCCATTTTTCCAAGAAGCTCCTCCAATAGTGTCACCACCATCACAACTACCGCTGCAGCCTCCACCATTGCCGCCACCACCACCATCACAACTACCGCTGCAGCCTCCACCATTGCCGCCACTACCGCTGCACCTAGATTTGCCTTTTTTCGAAGGGTTGTCTACATTAGCAGATCCATTACCAACGCAAAATCACTGCCGCGACGAACCAGTGTCTCCTATTCCTGCAATTGGCGAGACTTATATGTTTACTGCAGATATTGTAAAGACTAAACCCATCTCTGTATTTATCGACTGGTCTAATATTGAACGCGCGTCAGTTGTTGGTCATAAAACTATTTCTATTTATAATTTTATTCAAACTATCCATAATAATCGTCCTATTAATGAATGTAACGTAGTCGGCTCATGTAATACAAAAGCGAGCCACACATTATCTATGTCTTCTTGGTCCTCATTCGGTTATAATGCAGCATTTCAAATTCGTGTTCCAGGAATGGGAGAACAATATGTAGATCAAGTACTCCAGACCATGATAAGCCGAGTTATTATGCAGAACTCTCCAGAAAAAACCAAACTTGTACTTGTATCTGGAGATGGAAACAATCCCGGCCCTGGTCTTCCCTCTTTTCCTGAACTACTCACTTGTGCAATTGAACGTGGGTTCGAGGTTGAGGTTTGGTCTTTCGCGCAATCTATGTCCTCTCAATATTTTCGGCTCAATGGAACATACCCAGACAAAGTAACAATTATGTTACTGGATCCACATACTGATAAATTTTTGCGAATGCGCATTTAAAAAGTGCAAATTATTTTATTTATAAAATTTATTTATTTAAATACATTTTATAAAAATTGATTGGGAGCAATTATTTCAACTATGTTGAAATAATGGCAACCCAATTAAAACTTAATAAATAAGGCCCATTTTGGCCTTATTTATTAAAAATTGAATAAAAATACAAATATAACTAATAATAACATATATTTATGGAGTTTTATCAGAATATCCATATAATAATTAATAATAATAAACATCATATAACAAATAAAGACTATAAAACATTTAATAATATTATTAGAAAATATAGACATTTAACTAATAACAAAAAACATATTAAAATTCCACAACAAATTCTTTGTAATTTTTATATGATATTAATTAATATTATTGAAAATATTAAAGATAATATAAGAGATATAGATTATTTATCTTTTATGAATTCATTATACCAATTAAATATATATGTTAAAAATTCAGAATATACAATTACATCTAATATAATTGATAATTATATAATTGATATAGATTTATTAATGGAATATATTAATTATAATAATTCTGTATTAGAAGAATTTATTAAAGAAAATCATTTACCTAATGATTTTCTTCAATGTTCATTAAATATTGCAAATATGGCTGCATTATCTCGTATTACTAATAATATTTGTAAATGTTATGATTATAGATGTTGTGGTTTTTATTATTGTAAAAATATCCAAAATTTTGTATTAAATAATCCATTAGTTTTATTATTATTAAATCTAGTAGAAGGCAAAGAAGATGAAAATAAAATTATAGAAGATATTCATAAATATAATTTATTTTTATTTGATGGAAAAATAAATAATTTATTAGATTTGTCTATATCCATTGATACAAAAGATTTGTTTTCATATGATCTGCTATTTATATTAAAACTATATAATTCATGTTTATATTTAAAATTACAAATATTATTTTTCATAATTATATTTGAAAAAATTTATGTAAAAGAATACAATTTATTACATTCTCCAAAATTTAAAGAAATTGTTTCTGTTAGATTAATAGAATTAAATAATAAAGATAATAGTGCATGTCAATATTATATAAAATATTGGATTGATAAATTAAATTTAGATTCAAATATAATTACTACTATGATTGAAAGCTTTCATTTATATTTTCCAGAATAATATTGTATGTTAAATATTTGAAAGATAATTAAAATTTGGTAATTCTTTTTTAATTTTATTTAATTGATTATCTATTTCTTTATTTATATCATCTAATTTAGTGTTATTTAATTTCATTAAAAATTTTGTTATAATTAATTCTATTAAATTTAAAAATTTAGGATTATGCATTTTATCATATTGTGGATTATTTAAATTCATTACACTATAGCATAATGTAGTTAAACATTCTTCATTTTTAAGACCTTCTTGATTAATTATATTTTTATATTTTAATGGTTTTGTTTGATTAAGTGAATTATAAAATACAGTTATAGTATCAGTATCATTTATTCTATAATGAGTAGGTGTAAATTTATTTATGTCAATTCTTAATAAAACCGTATTATAAAAATAATTATATGATAATTCAATTAATTTATTATTAATTAATAATGGAATATTTAACCACCAATATAACCCAATATAATCAATAAATGAATTTATAAAATCTATTCCAGTTATTTTATTATTATTCTTTAAATTTTTACAAATATTTAAATAATCATTATTTGTTTTGTATCTTTTTAATAATATATTTATTTTATCCATTTTTATATTAGGAAACATATTTGTTAAAATATTACAAAAATTATTTTTAACATCATCTTTTGTTTTAATATCATTTATATTTATTTCAAAATTCTCATACATTAATCTATGGTTATTTTTATTAATAAAATATATTATTAATAATATTAT
>JACCDO011994678.1_pt1 | contig 18185 bp, 15 predicted proteins | sample 7446101 | NCBI WGS metagenome assembly JACCDO01 (sample SAMN15323440, study PRJNA562643) | freshwater metagenome | isolation source: river surface water | place: USA:Blue River Watershed | collected 2017-08-16 | reverse complement strand
GGCTGGCAGGAATTGAACCCACGACCCCTTGGTTCGTAGCCAAGTACTCTATCCAGCTGAGCTACAGCCGCAACAGCCATAATTATGCCATGGAAGAGAAGAACTACATCACCCCCGCTGGTCACGAGCGGATAAAAGCCGAGCTGCTTCAGCTTCTAGACCAAGAGCGGCCTGAGATTGTGAAGGTTGTCCATTGGGCTGCTAGCAATGGCGACCGGTCTGAAAACGGCGACTATATTTACGGAAAGAAGCGTTTACGTGAGATAGACCGTCGCATTCGCTTCCTCAATAAACGCCTCGAATTCGCTGTAGTGGTAGACAATTCTGCCCGAAAAACAGGCGCAGAAGATGCCGAGCAAATCTTCTTTGGAGCTAGCGTTACCTATGCCCCATTAGAGGGCAATGATGCAGGTAAAAAGACCACTATAACGATTGTGGGTGTAGATGAAGTCAATTTAGAAAAAAATCATGTGAGCTGGGTATCGCCCATTGCCAAGGCCCTCATTAAGGCAAGACTTGGCGATTGCGTCATCATCCAAACACCAACAGGTCCTACTGAAATTGAAATACTAGATGTGCAGTATCTTTAATGATTAAACAGCGCGGGTGCGTGTAACACGCATCACATCAGGATTAGTGCGTAAGCTACGCATTACCTTAGAAAGGTGTAAGCGGTCATAGACTTGGATCGTGAAACGAATCGTCACTGAATCTTCTTTAAAACGATCATCCATTGAGACATTCATAATATTCGAGTCGGCAGCAGTCACACTACTTGCTACTCGAGCCAACACACCTTTGCCCTGACGAGTATCGATTGCCAGGTCGACCTCAAACTCACGGTTTACTTCTTTACCCCACTCCACTTCAACCCATTTATCACTGTCTTTTGAGAGCATACGTAGCGCTACAGGACAGTCGTTAGTGTGAACTTGTAAGCCTTCGCCTTTGCCTAAGTAACCAATAATGTTATCTCCTGGTATCGGATGACAGCATGACTGAAAACTAATCGAGTTTCCTTCCCGCCCATCAACTAATATGGCCTGACGCTGATGGGAATGGATGACCTCTTGATGGGGCGCTACCCAATCAGCAGCACCGAGACGCATTTGTTCGCCACCGCCCTCATCATCAATCAAAATCTTGAGGCGGATCGCAAGCTCTTGTGGCGAGCGTCTTCCCAAGGCGACATTCACACAAGCCTCTTCACGATTCTTATCGCCCGTCCAGTGCATTAGCTTTTCCCAAATCTCTGGTGTCAGCAAGGCTGCATCAACACCTTGATGACGCAAGCTGTTCGCTAACAAGCGTTCACCTAACTGTAATGATTCAGCGTAATGCTTAGTCTTTAGTGCATGACGAATTGCCGCGCGTGCTTTGCCTGTTCTTACAAACGCCAACCATCCGGGATTGGGTTGCGAATTAGCAGAGGTCACCACTTCAATAATGTCGCCATTTTTGAGTTCACTACGCAAGGGAAGTTGCAAACCATTAATCTTGACAGCGACACAGGTATTGCCAATATCACTATGAATGGAGTAAGCAAAATCCAGTGCGGTAGCGCCTCTAGGTAATGCCCGAATCTGGCCTTTGGGCGTAAAGACATATACCGCATCTGGAAAGAGATCAATTTTGACGTGTTCTAAAAACTCTTGAGAATCGCCACTGCTATCTTGAATGTCGATTAAAGACTGTAGCCACTGATGAGCACGGTTTTGGACCTCGCTCATATCTGGGGAACCCTCTTTATACGCCCAGTGTGCTGCCACACCTGCTTCAGCTACCGCATGCATATCGGTGGTTCTAATCTGGAACTCTACCGGCACACCGGATGGACCAAGCAAAGTGGTATGAAGAGACTGATAACCATTGAGCTTGGGTATCGCAATGTAGTCTTTGAACTTACCAGGCATAGGCTTATAAAGTGCATGCAAAATACCTAGGGCGCGATAACAATCATCAATGCTGCGAACAGTCACACGAAACGCATACACATCCAATACCTGTGAAAAACTCACATGCTTGGTGCGCATTTTGTTGTAAATACTATAGAGTGTTTTTTCTCTTCCACGCAGATCTACATCTAAGTTGGCTTTTGCAAAAGCTAGGCGAGAAGACTGCAAAATCTTTTCTACCATCTCCTTGCGATTGCCACGCGCCCGTTTAACAGCACCCTCAATCACCCGAAAACGCATCGGCATGGAATAACGGAAACTAAGATCTTGTAAATCTCGGTAAATGACATTCAAACCAAGACGATGGGCAATGGGTGCATAGATTTCAATCGTTTCTGCTGCTACCCTGCGACGCTTTGCCATCGGAACCGCATCTAAAGTACGCATATTGTGTGTACGGTCGGCAAGCTTGACGAGAATGACGCGCACATCGCGGGCCATCGCCATAAACATCTTGCGAAAACTTTCTGCTTGCGCTTCTGCGTGACTCTGAAACTCTAATTTATCTAGCTTAGTGAGACCCTCAACAAGCTCTGCAACTTTGGTACCAAACTTTTCTACTAAATCTGCCTTAGTGCAACCTGTATCCTCAATCACATCATGCAATAAGGCAGCCATAATGGAAGGGGCATCCAGACGCCATGTGGCACATAACTCTGCCACTGCTACTGGATGCGTAATATAAGGCTCGCCACTATGGCGATACTGACCTAAGTGAGCCGCATCAGCAAACTGAAATGCTTTTTTGATTTGCGCAACCTCATCAGGCTTGAGATAACTCAATTTAGCAATTAAGCCCTCGATCGAGACGACTTGATGTTTTAGCGGCTGACTAGGGGCAGATGTCGGCCCAAATAAATGGCGACTCGATTGCGCCAATAATGTGGCAATAACCGATGTTTTTGAATTCTGCTGAGAGGGGATACTTAATAAGTCAGGTTGATGGCCTGACTGGTGTGTGGTGGTGACGCTCTCATGAGACGAGACTCCACCAGTAAACTCCGATGTCTTGCTTGATCCCAATGGTCCTAAGGGGAGCTCCACACCGGAACTCCTAAATTACAAAGGTACTTTGGTCAGCATGTCACGGTCAGTCACGCCTGCTGCTACTTCACGCAAAGCAACAACAGTGGCTTTATCTCTTGACTCAACACGTGGGGAGTGACCTTGAACCAATTGACGGGCGCGATAGGTGGCAGCCAATACCAGTTCAAAACGATTAGGGATAGTTTTAAGGCAATCTTCTACAGTAATACGGGCCATACTCAACTCACTTAAATTAGCTTCAATACCTATAGGATAACTGATTAGACCCCAAGACGCCTCAAAAGGGCTGGATTTCGGGCCATACTGGGGCCAGAACGCAGACGACTCGAGGCCAGTATGTGCTTTAAATCGGTCAGAGCTTGTTCAAACGCATCATTGACGACGATATAGTCGGCTTCATGGGCATGGAGCAGTTCCACATGAGCTGCTGCCAAACGGCGTTGAATGGTCTCTTCATCGTCCTGACCGCGCTTGCGCAAACGCTCTTCAAGCGCCTCTATCGAGGGCGGAAAAATGAAGATCCATTGCACAGACGGAATTAGCTTACGAATTTGTTGTGCGCCCTGCCAATCAATCTCCAACACAACATCATTACCCGCTTGCATTTGCGATTCAATCCACGGTTTTGATGTGCCATAGAAATGGCCATGTACTTGGGCCCACTCCAAAAAGTGTCCTTGGTCACGCTGTGCAATAAAGTCTTGAGCAGATACAAAACGATAATCCTGACCATCTACTTCGCCCGGTCTGGGTGCTCGCGTAGTGGTTGATAACGACAATTTCAATCCCGCATCTTCTTTTAGCAATGCATTTACTAAGGAAGACTTACCCGCGCCCGAGGGAGCGACGATCATGAGCATGCTACCTTGATAAGAAGAAGGGTTTGATTGGGTCATAAGTACATTGTATGAATACGGATAGCACTACTCTAGATTTTGCACCTGCTCACGCATTTGCTCTATCAATAATTTCAATTCCAGTGCAGCCTGAGTGCATTCCTCAGATACAGACTTCGAGCTCAAAGTATTCGCCTCGCGATTTAGCTCTTGCATCAAGAAGTCAAGACGCTTACCTACTGGGCCCTTACTAGAGAGCGCAGCATCTACTGCCTGCAAATGGGTCTTTAACCGCGCAAACTCTTCTGCCACATCAATACGTACCGCATAAAGCACCACCTCTTGACGAATGCGTTCCATCAACTCGGCGCCAGACTTAGCTTGTTCTTGCGCAGCCAATGCTTCAGCCAAGCGCTCAGTGAGTTTGTCTTGATATTGCTGAACGTATTCCGGTACTTTTGGTTCAATCAGACTGACAATACCTCGCATCTTAGCGGTGATATTGAGCAACACTTTAACTAATGCCTGTCCTTCAGCACGGCGGCTTGTCATTAGCGATTCCAAAGCAGCGCGACCTGCTTCCACAGTAGCCGCTACCCAGCTATCTTCCTCACCCCTGGGTTCAGAAACAACGCCGGGCCAACGCAAAATCTCCGCAATGGTTAATTCAGATGCCTTCGGAAAGGCAACCTGTGCTCTTTCTTGGAGGGTATACAAAGCATCTAAACGTTCTTTGTTGATCGCACCTAAGGCATGCGCATTACTTTTGGCTTGCTCTGCTACGGAACTATTGATACGCCATGCTGCCCTGAACTCTACTTTGCCCCGGGATAGATTCTGAGTGGCCATTTCTCGCAGGGCAGGCTCGGCACCACGGCACTCCTCCGGCAAACGAAAGCCTAAGTCCAAAAAGCGGCTATTAACCGCCCTACACTCCACCTGCAGATCAGCCACTACGCCACCCCCTAGGGAAACTTGGCGAGAAGCGCTGCCATAACCAGTCATGCTCGATATCATATGGACATTGTAGATTCTTTATTGATGCTGAATCCGAATTTCTTAACGTGAGTACCCCAACCCGAGGACCCCTTCCATGAACAGCCCAAATTCCGCCAAGATTACTCGACCAAGCGGTCGTCAGCCAAAAGACTTGCGCCCAGTTACCATCGCTAGAAGCTTTACCAAGCATGCAGAAGGTTCCGTTCTGATTGCTTTTGGCGACACCAAGGTGCTCTGTACTGCCAGTATTTTGGATAAGGTGCCACCTCATAAACGGGGCTCAGGTGAAGGTTGGGTAACCGCTGAATACGGCATGCTTCCTCGCTCCACCCATACGCGCAGTGATCGCGAAGCTGCCCGCGGCAAACAATCGGGTCGCACCCAAGAAATTCAGCGCTTAATTGGGCGCGCCATGCGCAGTATCTTTAATCTTGAAATCCTCGGTGAGCGCACAATTCATTTAGATTGTGACGTTTTACAGGCTGATGGTGGCACGCGCACTGCCTCTATTACCGGCGCCTACATTGCAGCTCGCGATGCAGTCAACCAATTGCTCAAGTCTGGCGCACTCACACAAGACCCCATTATCGATAGCGTGGCGGCGATTTCGGTGGGGATTTATCAAGGCGTCCCAGTACTAGACTTAGACTACCCAGAAGATTCTGCTTGTGACACCGATATGAACGTAGTGATGACTGGCAAAGGCGGCATGATTGAAGTACAAGGCACTGCTGAGGGCGCTGCCTTCTCACGCACTGAATTAACTGCCCTATTAGATCTGGCCGAGCAAGGTATTCAGGAACTTACCCAGTTGCAAAAGAAAGCATTGCAATAAGTTTCATTTCATCTTGAGAGTCCTATCAATTGCAAAAAATTGTTCTTGCTTCTAATAACGTAGGTAAAGTCCGAGAATTTCAGGCGCTTTTAGCACCGTTGAACTATCAGGTAATTCCTCAAGGAGAATTGGGCATAAATTCGGCTGAGGAACCTCACCATACCTTTATCGAAAATGCATTAGCCAAGGCTCGCCATGCAAGCGCTGCAAGCGGGCTACCAGCTCTTGCAGACGATTCTGGAATATGCGCCCATGCTTTGCATGGTGATCCAGGAGTGTTATCAGCACGGTTTGCTGGTCCTGCAGCCAATGATGCTGCAAATAATCAAAAACTGGTTCAGGCTTTAGCTTCGCATCTAGACCGTACCGCCCATTACGTATGTGCTCTCGTTTTTGTTAATAGCGCAAATGATCCTGAGCCGCTCATCGTGCAAACACGCTGGTATGGCGTTGTGATTGATAGTCCAAAAGGTGAGCATGGTTTTGGCTATGACCCATATTTCTTTATTCCTGAGCTTGGATTAACAGCGGCTGAATTAAGTCCAGAGAAAAAGAATGCAATCAGTCATCGCGGCCAAGCATTGAAAGAACTCTTGGCGCAACTTCAACTGCGCAACGCAGAGCACCGGCGTGCTTAATCTACTAAATAATGCTGTTTCATTAACAGCACTTCCCCCGCTTTCGCTGTATATCCACTTTCCATGGTGCGAAAGAAAGTGCCCCTATTGTGATTTCAATTCACACCAAATTAAAGAAGGCATTAGCCAATCGGGATTTGATGAGCCAAGGTATATCAAAGCATTGATCGCCGACCTAGAATCTGAGTTGCCGAATGTATGGGGAAGACAGGTACACAGTATTTTTATTGGTGGCGGCACACCGAGTTTGATCTCACCGGCAGGCATGGATGAGCTATTGTCGGCAATTCGTGCGCGAATTAACCTTGACCCCAATGCCGAAATCACCATGGAAGCCAACCCTGGATCCATCGAAGCAGATAAATTTGCTGCTTATGCTAAGTGCGGCATTAATCGGGTATCCATTGGGGTGCAAAGTTTTCAAGATGAGCAACTCCATGCTTTAGGTCGCATTCACAATGGTGAAGAAGCAAAGCGCGCTATTCAAATTGCGATGAAGCACTTTGCCACTGTGAATATCGACCTCATGTATGGACTACCCAACCAAACTCTTGCAGCAGCAAAGAATGATCTAGAGACTGCATTGTCATTTCATACGCCACACCTCTCACTCTACAATCTAACCTTAGAGCCCAACACCTACTTTGCCAATTTCCCTCCTAAACTTCCAAGTGAAGATGAAATCGATTTGATGTTTGAGCAAAATCTTGCATTACTCAAACAAGCAGGCTACCAACGCTATGAGGTTTCCGCGTATGCCAAAAAAGACCAAGAATGCAAACATAATCTCAATTATTGGCGCTTCGGTGATTACATAGGGATTGGTGCTGGCGCCCATGGCAAGATTTCTTATCCCAATAAGGTAACGCGACAAGTTCGAGAGCGTCACCCCGAAACGTATATGTCTGCCATGGAAAACCAAGGACACGCTGTTATTGAATCCAGAGTAATCAACAATCTTGATCTTCCGTTTGAATTCATGCTCAATGCATTACGCTTAACCGATGGGGTGGAAACTACCTCTTTTAGCGAGCGCACTGGCTTACCACTGAGCGTGATCAGCAAAAGTCTCAACGAGGCATCTAAAAAGGGATTGCTCGATAACAACCCATCCAGATTGAAGGCCACAGATCATGGCCTCAAGTATCTAAACGACTTACAAGAAATATTTTTGTAGCCAGTCAATATAAGCGGTTTATTTACCAGACCAAGATGGTGTTTGACCATTTAAAAATGCAACAACGCCATTTTTAAAATCACTACTGCCATACACCTCCGCAATCAGGTCATTGCAATCCGGTAATTGATGCTTGATCAACCTTGCTAGGGCTAATTTACTTGCCTTTTGCGTAATTGGGGCCAGCGAAGCAAGTTTTAGGGCTAGGGCATCTGCTTCTTTAGTCAGGTCTTTGGACTCGTAAGTTGCAAGTAAGTAGCCTTGTGCTTCTAGTACAGATGCAGGAATCATCTCTGCCAATAGCAACATTCGTTTAACAATATGCATACCCAAATGCGCCACCAGCCATGCAATATTGCCTGGTGATAAACAATTACCAAGGGTTTTGGCAATCGGCACACCAAACTTGGCATCGGGTGTTGAGATTCTAAAATCGCAGCAAGTCGCAATAGCCAAACCACCGCCAGCAGCTACTCCCTCAATCACTGCAATGGTTGGCATTGGTAACAAAGCCAAGGGAGTTAGATAGCGCTCGATATTTTCTTCATACCGAATACCATCTTCCCCATTTTGAAAGCACGTGAACTGAGCAATATCACTCCCAGAAACGAATGCTTTGCCACCTGCGCCACGAAAAATAGCAGTCCGAATGTGGGAATTGACTGCCAGATCTTCGCAAATCTGCTTGAGACTTTGATACATCCCTTCTGTCATTGCATTACGCGCAGCAACATGATCAAAGGTGACGTAAGCAATGTTACCTTTGATTTCACATGTCACTTGCGCCATATGCAATCTGATCGCTAAGCCCAATATTGGGGCGATTATTCAGCCTTAATATTCAAACTCTTTACTAGTCGCTGATATTTTGCGAGTTCAGCAGTCAAGAAGAGACTGAAAGCGGCTGGGGTTGCAGGACCCTCTGGCTGTAAACCTTGTGAATCCAGTGTCTTTTTAATCTGTGGGTCAGCCATCGCAGCCTTCACTGCTAGATCAATCTTATTAACCACGGCTGGATCCATGCCCTTGGGGCCCATGATGGAATACCAATTCGTCACATCAAAACCAACGATACCAACCTCATTAAAGGTGGGAACATTGGGCAGAATGGAAAGGCGCTTCGGTGTTGAGATAGCCAATGCTTTTAAGTTGCCATCTTTGATTTGTTGCAGATTAGGCGGCAAGGTATCAAAGTTCATGGTGATCTGACCGCCCAATAAATCAATGATGGCTTGTCCACTACCCTTGTAAGGTACGTGATTCATCTGAATACCAGCAATCTTGCTAAATAAGGCGCCTGCTAAGTGTTGCGTGCTGCCAATGCCTGATGAACCATAGGTCATCTGACCTGGGTTAGCTTTAGCCAATGAAATCAATTGCGCAACAGAATTGACAGGCAATGAGGATTTCACTACCAAAACATTAGGCACATATCCGAGGTAAGTAATGGGAGTGAAATCAGTTGCTGGGTTATACGGAACGGTAGTCAATACAAATGGTGCAATCGCATTGGAGTTCGAGTGACCCACCAATAGGGTGTATCCATCAGGAGCAGATTTAGCTACAAGATCTGCGCCAATGGTTCCTGCAGCTCCAGAGCGATTTTCAACAATCACACCTTGTCCTAAAATTTCGCTCATCTTCGGCGCAATCGCGCGCGCCACAATATCAGTGCCTCCACCAGGAGCAAAACCCACGATTAATCGAATTGGCTTAGCAGGAAAGGCTTGTTGCGCATGCGCAAACCATGAGAAAACTGCCAAGATGCTCGCAAACAGGCCACGCAGAGCCCAAGATTTCAGCAACATAATGTCTCCAATTTTTGTTTTTGTTGTGTTTGATACTATTAGATTTGCATTCTAAACATATAAAAACGATTGAGACAATGACGAAAACACCTATAAACGCCGGTTCCACACCCCTACCCCTTGAGGGCGTGAGGGTTTTAGATGTGAGCCAAGTCATGGCAGGGCCCTACTGTTGCATGCTTTTGGCTGATTTAGGGGCCGATGTGATCAAAATTGAACCACCTGGAACTGGTGATCAAACACGCGGAGCGATGAGCTTCAAGATGAAAGGCTCAGACAGCATGGGATTTTTGAACATGAACCGCAATAAACGCAGCCTCACCCTGAATCTCAAAACCGATGCAGGTAAAAAAGTCTTTTTTGAGCTAGTGAAAACAGCAGATATTTTGGTTGAGAACTATCGACCAGGTGTCATGAAAAAACTGGGTATTGACTACCCTTCACTACAAAAACTCAATCCTGGCTTGGTGTATGCCAGTATTTCGGGTTTTGGGCAAACCGGACCATGGGCCGATCGACCTGGTTTTGATTTAATGGCGCAAGCGATGTCGGGCGTCATGAGCGTTACCGGATATCCCGATGGCCCCCCGGTTAAAGCGGGTGTTCCAGTGGCTGATATAGGCTGTGCTTTATTTGCAGTCTATGGAATCCTATCGGCCTATATTGGCAAAACAAAAACGGGGCAAGGTCAATTTATTGATGCCTCGCTATTTGACTCTGCCTTAGCGTTTTCAATTTGGGACACAGCCCAATACTGGGGCACTGGTGTTGAACCCGAAAAACTGGGTACCGCCAATCATATGAGCGCGCCATATCAAGCCATGAAAGCATCTGATGGCTACTTTGTGATGGGCGCTACCAATCAAAAATTATGGAAATTGCTGTGCGAAAAAATAGGTCGTCCAGAGCTTTATGAGGACGGAAGATTCAAAACTAATCCATTGCGTCTTGCCAACCGAGTTGAACTAGCAACGGAGCTAGAAAAAACGTTTGCTCAAAAAACATGTGCCCAATGGATTGAGATGCTGTTGGCAGAAGGTATTCCAGCAGGTCCCATTAATACATATCCACAAGCATTTAATAGTGAACATGGTCGTCATCGCAAAATGCGCATGGAAATTGATCACCCCATTGAAGGCTCTGTACCCAATATTGGGTTTGCAGTCAAGATGATGGGCACCCCACAGCAAGTCCGCAAACATCCCCCGCTGCTGGGTGAGCACAATGCTGAACTTCTCAATGAGTTGGGAATTGCAGGTGTAGAGCTACAAGCGCTTGAGGAAGGCGGCGCGTTTAAGCCTTAATATTAGCTAGAGATAGGCAGCCAGAAAGTAAATTTTGTTCCGCCACTGTCATTGTCATCTAGCCATATCTTTCCGCCATGGCGAGAAATGATGTGCTTACATAACCAGAGACCAAGGCCCATGCCAGAACTCTTGGTCGAAGATAGCAATTCAAATAAATGTGTTTTTGCATCTGGGGAAATGCCTACTCCATTATCAGCAATCGATATTTGAATACCTTGATTGATATGAGCTCCCTCAATCCATATATGCTTATCAGAGCGCTGCACCATCTCCAAAGCTTGTATAGCATTGTTGATTAAATTAAGCATTACTTGTTGCAACTCACCTCGATTTGCAGAAAGAATTAAATTATTCTCAATATTAAAAGTGAGCCGAATATTTTGGGATTGCAACTCTGGCTTTGCAATACTAGATACGGTTTGAATCAGCTGGCCTAAATCCACATCTGTTGTCTTGACATCGTCATCAGTAAAAATAGAACGCAAGGTGCGCACCGTGTTAGCTGCACGTTGGTTATCCGCAAGCAAAGTATTGAGAATCTCATCTTGTATTTCTGGGCTTAACTGTCCTGCAGCTAGCTTTTTCTGCAAAAATTGAATATTCAGGCTAGATGCCCCCAATGGTTGATTGAGCTCATGAGCAATCGATGCTGACAACGCACCAGTACTTGCTGTTTTATTGGCTTTTAATAAGGAGGCGATGAGTGACTCTCGCTCCACAAGCAACGCTTTAATTTGCTGATTCTCTAGATTAGATTTTGCATTAGACGCAGCAATTTGCTCCGCCCAATAGCTACCAATCGCAATATAAGACAAGGTATTCATCACCAATTGCGATATCGTAAACAGGATCAAAATTTGTGGGATTTGCTCCACCTGACGAATAGTCATGGTGGATGCCAATAGTATGGCTAGGCGACCCATCGCAAAAAATAACTCACCAAAACTAGCGTACTGCAAATACCTTAACTGAGAAGAAAATGCAGTTTGATTCCTCTTTCTTAGCTCATATATTTGCCAAAGGTAAAACATACTAGCCAGAACACACATGAAAGTCGTGCGAATCTCAAAATTGCTGGTTTGGCGTAACCACTCAAAGCTAAGAAAAAAGGCAATGATCGAAAGATTAAAAAAGATCTTTAATCCCTTCGATACATTTTGATTTAATGATCTGCAAAATAGCGCCTGCATGACAGCTGCAACATAAAACAAGGTATTGCCAACCGTAAAATTAAATTCAGGTTTAGCAATATCTTTGATGATGATGATCCCACCGCCAAAGATAAATAAGGCCGCTACGCTTGCTAGCAAGGAACCTAACCAATAAGGACTAGGTTTGACCACATCCTGGGCTCGATAGTAGTGATAGACACCCATCAATAACCCCGCCTGAATAATGGCGATAATGAAAAAATAGATGGATAGCAAGAGATTCATACCGGCAATCGTACAACGAATTACCAGTAGATTTCGGGAAGACTATGAGAGGAAATCAATAGATGGCGGAAGAGGTGAGATTCGAACTCACGAAGGACTTTCATCCTCGCCAGTTTTCAAGACTGGTGCATTCAACCGCTCTGCCACTCTTCCATTAGTGCAACTGACTGTGAATCACGGTTGATTCAAGCCCTCCATTATAGAGAACTTTTGATTTGCCCCTCTAAATAGCGCGCTATTGCAAGACTGGAAGTTAAGCCTGGGGACTCAAAGCCATACAGGTTATAGAGTCCCTCCAAACCGTGGTCTTGTGGGCCGTTAAAGCAAAAATCTCCTGCTGGGGCATTGGGAGGAACAATTTTGGCCCTCACCCCTGAATAATCGGGTTGCAAACTTCCATCTTTAAGGCCAGGCCAATACTTGCGCACCGCCTCATAAAAGCCCTCGCCTCGCTGTGGATCCACGGTGTAATCAATCTGCTCCTCTACATCAATATCGAGCCACTCTACATCAGGTCCAAACTTCGCTTGACCACCCATATCGAGAGTCAGATGCACGCCCAAGCCACCGGGTTCTGGGACGGGATAGATCAAATGTGTAAACGGCGATTTACCAGACAAAGAAAAATAATTCCCTTTTGCAAAATACGCTTTGGGTATTTGATTTTCTGCCAAGCCTTCAATGTTTTTTGCTACCGTAGGAGCACTCATTCCAGCGCAATTGATGAGCAACTTGGTGGCGACTTGCATGCCATCTGCCCCGCCAATATTTAATTCATAACCGTCTTGTCCATGAGCGCCAATTGGCTTTGCGCTTAATAAGGGTGACTGGTATGCCACCATGCCACCGGCATCTTCAAACCCGCCAAGCAATGAGAGCATGTAGGCATGGCTATCCACAACACCAGTTGTAGCACTCAATAAAGCTGCTACACACTGAAGATTGGGCTCCATGGCTTTTGCCTGCTCTCCACTAATAAACTTGATGTCAGGAACATCATTATTTTGTGCTTTATACAAAATCGCTCGTAGATCATCGATTTGGGTTTGATCCGTTGCCACAATGAGCTTGCCATACTGAGCTGTTGCAACTTGATGAGAGCGGCAATACTCGTAGAGCAAGCGATTGCCTTCAACGCACAACTGGGCTTTGAGCGACCCCTTGGGGTAATAAATGCCTGCATGGATTACCTCACTATTGCGAGCGCTACTGACAGTACCAAAGGCGCTTTCTCGCTCCAAAAGAATAGTTTCTCTACCTTGAAGCGCCATTTCACGCGCAATCGCCAGGCCGATAACACCTGCCCCCACTACAACACAGTCAACGCGCTCCATGGGCTGTTCCTGAGGAATTTTTGAGAATATTTTGGTAGATCATTTGTTACAAATCGTAACATTTTCAATACTTTAAGGTGAATTTCAGCTATTTACCCTCCTTCTTATTGATAAAATCACCGGATGTCTTTGAAACCAGCTTCGTCCAACCCACAATCTATATTTTCTGCGGCCGATATCGTGCTGGATACGGCATATCAGGGAATTGATACAAAAGACTGGCAATCCCTCTTCGCTCAAGCTAAAGCAGCGAATGTTGGGCAATTCATACAAGATTTGTTTGCAGGCAAGCATGTTAATCAGTCAGAAAATCGCCCTGCTTTGCATTCCGCTTTACGAAATTTAGATAAACAACCAGTCTTGGTAGATGGCACTGATGTCATGCCTGCTGTCGCTGATGTTTGGCATCGCATTGAAGGACTATGCAATAAATGGATTGGCGTCACCGATGTGATTCACATCGGTATCGGCGGATCTGACTTTGGTCCGCGCTTAGCAATTGAAGCGCTTGCGCACGTTCCCAATATTGAGAGCCGTGGCATGCGCATGCATTTCTTGGCCAATATTGATACTGCAGATTTAGGTCGGATTTTGCAGCGCGCTTTGCCTCATAGTACCCGCGTCATCATTGTTTCTAAATCATTTACCACTTTAGAAACCACTAAGAATGCAAAAGCAGTGGTTCGATGGCTCAAAGACAGTGGTCGTACCGAGAGCCAAATTAATAACGCTCTTTTTGCTGTAACCGCTAATGTTCCAGCCGCCAAAGAATTTGGCGTCAAGCCAGAGAATATCTACCCTTTCTGGGATTGGGTTGGTGGTCGTTATTCAGTATGGTCTGCCGTTGGTTTGCCGATTGCCTTGCAATATGGCTTTGATACTTTTAAAGAATTCTTAGCGGGTGCACAAGCAATTGATCATCACTATCAATCTGCACCCTTAGAAGAAAATATTCCGGTGATCATGGCTTTATCTTTGTTATATCAACAAGAAAAGCACAACATCAAATCCTTTGCCGTCATTCCCTACGCTGATGCGCTCGATTGGTTTCCAAAATGGCTGCAGCAGTTAGATATGGAAAGCAATGGTAAGAGTGTTGGCCGTGATGGCAAACCTGTGAAGTATTCTTGCCCAGTAGTATTTGGTAGTTCCGGTAGCAATGCTCAGCATTCTTACTTCCAGTTGCTGCATCAAGGTAAAGAAGTAATCCCAATTGACTTCATCGCTATTCGTGAGCCGATGAGTACCTTGCCTGAAGCCAAAGAGCATCATCGTATTTTGCTCTCTAATTGCCTTGCACAAGCTCAAGCACTGGCTAATGGTAAGCAGACCGATAATCCCAACAATACCTACCCTGGCAAGCGCCCAAGCAATTTACTCATATTGCCTAAGTTAAACGCCTTTTACCTCGGAGCTCTCTTGGCGCTCTATGAAAATCGCACCACCACTTTAGGCGTCTTATGGAATATCAATAGTTTTGATCAGCCTGGTGTTGAGCTTGGCAAAGTTTTAGCTAAACCTATTGAGACTGCACTCAAAAATGGTGGCATCGTTAATCAAGACGACAATATTGATGCCACCACAGCCAATCGCATTAATTTATTCAATCAAAAATAAGTATTGATCGTATTTATCCATTCTTAACGTCATTGCCAAATCATGGCATAAGGATCTTTCATGCAATTATCTCCTTCCATATTTAAAGCCTACGACATTCGCGGCATTATTGATGAGACCTTAGATCCATCCATTGCCAAACTGATTGGACAAGCTTTTGGCACCGAGATGCGCAATCTTGGTGAAACTGAAATCGTGATTGGTCGTGATGGTCGATTATCAGGTCCTAGCTTAATTGCAGCCCTGACTGAAGGCCTTCTTTCTACTGGCATCAATGTCATTGATTTAGGTATGGTGGCTACTCCCATGGTGTACTTTGCAGCCAATCAAGTGATTGATGGCAAAAAACCTAAGTCGGGCATCATGATTACCGGTAGTCATAACCCGCCCAACTACAACGGCTTCAAAATGGTCTTGGGTGGCGCAGCCATCTACGGCGATCAAATTCAGGGTTTGCGCAAACGTATTGAAGCGAAAGACTTTGTGACTGGCAATGGTCAGCGCTCTACATTTGATATTTTCCCGATGTACCTCAAACATATTATTGGTGATGTGAAGCTTGCTCGCCCTTTGAAGATTGCAGTCGATTGCGGCAATGGTGTTGGCGGTGCATTTGCTGGGCAATTATTTAAGGCATTAGGCTGCGAAGTTCAAGAGCTCTTTTGCGAGGTAGATGGACATTTTCCTAACCACCATCCAGACCCAGCACATCTTGAAAACCTACAAGATCTGATTAGGAACCTACAAACTACCGATAATGAACTCGGCCTAGCCTTTGATGGCGATGCCGATCGTCTTGGAGTGGTAACTAAAGATGGTCAAGTGATTTTCCCAGACCGCCAAATGATGCTATTTGCTAAAGACGTACTCTCACGCAATCCTGGTGGCCAAATTATTTATGACGTGAAATGTACCCGTAACTTAGCGAGTTGGGTCAAGCAACATGGTGGTGAGCCACTCATGTGGAAAACGGGTCACTCACTTGTGAAAGCCAAACTCAAAGAAACAGGCGCGCCACTTGCTGGCGAAATGAGTGGTCACATCTTCTTTAAAGACCGTTGGTTTGGTTTTGATGATGGTCTCTACACCGGCGCACGTTTATTAGAGATTTTGAGTAAAGAAGCAGATCCAAATAAAACTCTCAATGCCCTACCTAACGCCATTTGCACCCCTGAATTACAGCTAGCCTGCGCTGAAGGTGAGCCATTTACGGTTCTCGAGCATGTCAAAGCCAATGCGAAATTCCCAACATCAGAAGCTATCAATACAATTGACGGTGTTCGCGTGGAATACCCCGATGGCTTTGGCTTAGCAAGGCCTTCTAACACCACTCCTGTGGTGGTCATGCGCTTTGAGGCTGACAATGAAGCAGCCATTAAACGTATCCAGGCAGAATTTAAAACTGCCCTGCTTGCAGCTAAGCCTGATGCCAAGTTATCGTTTTAAAAATGAATTAATAAAAAACTAAAGCCACCTTCGTGGTGGCTTTTTTCTATGTGGAAATGATGGCAAAGACTAATGGCTATTAATGAATGGTTCCTGATCCACTAGGAATATTGATTGCTGCAAGATCTGCAACTTCAGGATTTGCTGGCGCTATCACTGCCCTTCCCCAAGACGCCTGATCACAAAGATTTTCTAATAACATTCGGGTTGCCAACAATAAACCCTTGGGCAGCTTGATGTTGATAGTCTGATTTTGTTGCTTGCGCTGCTCAATTGCAGCTGTTGGTTGGATAACAAAATCAAGAAAGAATAATTGCTCCACGCCCTCTTGCGCCTCCGCAAGACCGCAGGTGACATCTAGCACCAAAATGGGCTGATTTCCTAATGGATAAGCCGCTCCCGTCTCAAAGCCAGGAGATTGTTGATCCGTATTGACGAGATTCTTTTTCTCAAAATCAGCAACTGCCTTTGCGGTTGCTGGGTCGTGGCGTTGCTCTAAATGCTTTTCCACTAAATGCTCAGTGGCAGCCAAAATAAATAATGCTACCCGTCGAGTGAGCAAAAAATCGAACTCGTCTTTATTCTCGGTATTGATCCGCAGTAAGATGCGATCTTCTTGGGGGAGGTATGAGGCATTAATTTGCTTAATAGTCATATGAACTTGTTAAGTGGCATTTCAAATATTTTACTTAGCAGCCTCTTCACAGCTAGCCCCTTCTTTTGAGCAGCTACCTTCATCTTTGTTCTTTTCACCCAATTTTTCATCTTTGAGATTTACAAGTGCTTCGTCATCAGGCGAAGAATTTCTGTCAAAACGCTCATCCCGACCAGAATCATATACATCAGAAGGTTTAGCTGGTGTACCCATAGATACATTCACGCTACCAGCAACCATTGTCTTTGGTATCTCAAAGTTATTGTTATTCATGATGGCGGCCATAATCGCTCCTGCATTAACACGATTACGATCAATTGGTGTAATTTGCGGAACCAAAGGAGATAGTGCTTTAGAGCTATCTGCTATTTGCGTGGCGCTTGAGATTTCCGAAACTGGCCCAGATTCGACGGGACCGCCCATACGACTAGCAGCAAGAGCAGCCAATGACATACCTTGAGAGACCGTATTCCAGCGCACGGATGGATTTGTTGGGAATGTTGGAATTGCTATCTCACCGTTAAATGTTGCTGGGCCATTTAAGATCAAAGCTGCATCACCATCAGTATTCGTAAATGAATACACCCCATCTTCTGCACCGACTGGAGGCGCTTTATACAAGTCAAAGGAGATCTTGGCATTGATATCATCGACTGTGAAGGTAACTGTATTGGATGGCGACAATGGATCGGCTGTTAAAGTATTCGTGCGATACGCCTGATCAGAGAAGGTATTTACCTCACCCTTGATGAAAATATTTCCAACATATGCAGTTGGATTGGTATTTTGTAATGTTAATAGATTAATTGCATATAGAGGGTTTGTCTTGCCAATCTCATAATCAAATGCAACGGTTGGAGAGGAGAATCCCACATCACCAGGAGCCAAATGTGTAATAGCCGCGCTATAGAGCGAGTGGGTATTTGCCACTAAATCATCAACAGTGCCTGCAAACGTGATACTTGGATCAATAGAGATAAAGGTACGAGCATAAATTGGGTCAGATATCTCTGGAAGATCCTTCAATGGATCTGCTGCAGTCAAGAGTGTTAAATAATATTCATATAAGGCACCTTTAGTTCCGTTATCACCAAT
>JACCDO011552663.1_pt1 | contig 18192 bp, 7 predicted proteins | sample 7446101 | NCBI WGS metagenome assembly JACCDO01 (sample SAMN15323440, study PRJNA562643) | freshwater metagenome | isolation source: river surface water | place: USA:Blue River Watershed | collected 2017-08-16 | reverse complement strand
TATAATATTGTATAATATTGAATATTAAGGACACATATACATGTTATTTCTTCTTGATCTGCACTCTAGCTGGTAAAGGCATGGTGTTATCGAGCTCATAGTTGTGAAACAATCCAGTTGGTTGAATTGTAACAACAAACTGGTCCATAACGTGGTATTTGGTTAATTTTTCTTCTAAATAATATTGTAATCTTCGTGATACCATGATAACCGGGATATTTATCAGTGGGATTTCGTCTAGCTAAAGCATTCATTCAATGGGTGTTGAATAATTTTTGAAAATGAAAAAAAAATTAAAAATAGGAGAGGAAAAGAGGAGAAATGAGTGAGCCACATATATTTGAGGCATCAATTGCCTCTGTTAGCGAGACAGAGACTATTTATCTTATTTTAAATCATTTAAAATCGTTGAAATCGTATCAGAAAACTGTCGATGCACTTATTGATGAGATTTCTATGAATAGTTCTACATTGGGGTCAATTCACTCCTGGGATGGAAGCACAAGGAATGCCACAATAGCCGACTATGAACTAAAATATAAAGAATTGCCCCCCAAACAACTTTTACATCATTTAGGATCATCAATGAATCAAATCATAAATGAAAATCAAAGTACTGATATTAATGTTTCACTATTACAGCCAATAAGAAAAACAAAAATCAAGTCTAAAGCAATACTTAAAGACATTCATGATTTTATTAATTGTAGAATTTCATTACGTGCATTGATTCATACAAGAAATGAATTGTTACTGAAAAAGACATTAGTAGAAAATTCACTTAATTATAAACCAAAAGTTTTGATAGAAATCATTGATAGTGATGATAAAGACAGTGATATGCAAGTACTTCGTGAATATGGAAAATCACAAGAGCTAGATTATATTAATAATTTATTAGATGCTAATGAAAAAAAGGTAAAAGATATTGAGAGTACAATTAACAAATTGGAACCTAAAATTGCATATCATGGTCAGTTTTTACCAGCTTTACATCATGGATATGTTAATAATACTATATCTTGGCTGAATGCTAGATCATTTGGAGCAATAAATGCGGGCCGAAGTATGACTAATTTTCGTAATGTTACTGTGCAGAATCATGTCAACCACGGTATATTCTCTAAATTTAACTTGTTATGGAAAATTAGTGGTCATTTATATCCTACTTTTTGTGTTGCATTTGACCGAACAGGTAATTACTGTGTTACTGGAAGTGACGACTATTTAGTAAAAATATGGGATATTGAGCGAGCACAGCTTGTGAAAACATGTAAAGGACATAAAGGAGAAATAGCAATTATACAAATAAGTCCTGATAACAGTTTAATTGCTTCCGCGTGTACAAAAGGATGTATTCGGCTATGGAGGCTACGGGACGGAGTTTGTATCAAAGTTATGTTCCACGGAACCGAGAGTATTAATTATATTATGTTTGATCAAACCAATTGCTCTTTAGCAAGTGTAGGTGATGATGGGAAATGTATGGTCTGGGATCTTAGTAAAATTTTGCCGATAAATGGATCAGAAATTAATTCATTTCCTATGCTGAAGTATATTTTGCATAATAAAATGGCAGTAGGTGGAAATGTTTCAAATATGAATATAGCCGATTTAACTGATGAGCAACAGAACACAGATCAAGATAGAGTACAAATGAACCAAGATATAATTTCAAGTGGAATTTTTCCCTGGTCGGTCAGTAGAGATGTACTTATTTTGCCCCATATGAAGGAAAATAAAAGTAATATTCCTATTTCTATCGTCGATGTATCTAGTAGAGGTTCGATACTAGTAACTGGTTGTAATGATGGCATAGCAAGGATATGGAATACTGGTGTGATTGATCCGAAGCGGCAGATGTCTGATGCTAAAATTGAAAATTTGAAATCTTTATTACCAGCCGATGAAGTTGAAAAATTTCAATGTATTGATGAACGTTTATTGGTAACGTTGCAAGGTCATGTAGGAGATGTCACAGAGGTGTCATTCAGTAATATTGGGGACCGATTAGTTACGGGAAGCAGAGACGATGGTACTATACGCATCTGGTCATTTTCGAAGGATTATTTGCACCACGAGCATATTATCCTCAAATTAAGTGACGATGAAGATTTGGATCAAGTATTAAATACACCGGGTAGAGTTAGACGGAATAATACAATTGCATCCAAGACAGAATTAGAAAATGTTTGTTGGACATGCGATGATATATATGTTATAAGTTTACAAAGTAACAAGAAAAGAAAAGGTGAGAAAATTACATTACGTTTAAAAGTATGGGATTCTATGACCGGTGAACTGATTCGAGTCATGTGGTATCATTCCCAAGTGATCCCAATGCATGATGAGCAACTCAAGCCAACATTACTGTGCCCACATCCATCAGATCCCAATATTATTGTTACGTGTGGTTCTGATGGCTACGTTAATATTTGGGATATTAATTTAGATAAACCGGTGTGTAGTGTCAATGTACCAGTTCAACTTAACCCTATGGTTATTCAACAAGGTGAAAAAATTGATAAAACTATATTTCATGATATAAAATTTTCAAATGATGGAACCAGACTTGCAGTGACTGATAATTATGGTTTTGTGTCTATATTGGGCTTAGAAAACCCTGATAGGTATACAAACAGGAAATTCCACATGAGTGAACAGTATTACTCCTCGGATTATTCAGAATTTATTGTCAATGCAGAGGGGATGGCGGTCGATTTAGGCACGCAATTGCCTGTAGACGATGCTCCCACTGGACCGATATGCAATTATAATGGAACTCCATACGACGATCAGCCACCTAAAATATCTGGTCCAGAATTGTTAGATCTGAGTGAAATTCAACAAATAATAGATGAAACGACTTCGGTGCAATCGGTAAAATTCGCGAATAAATTAATGGATCGAAATTTAACACTTTTCAAAAAAAATAGAGAAAATCCAATTACCAACAGGTCCTCGTACTCTGATAGAATTGGTGCTTCGAGACAAGTTAGTTATGAAAATAGTAACACCCAAGGACAGCATAGACAAAGAGAAATATATAAAGTAGAAGATGTTTATTACACATCAAGTGATGAAGATAATGATAGTGATTGGGAAAATGTTCAGTCACCTGAAGAGGAAGTTCGACGTAATCCTCGCAGAGGTAGTGCATACAACAGACTTGTCAATCGACCAAGCACTAATGCCAGAAGGTCCCAGCGCATCAGACGCGGTGATAATAGCGACACGGAATTTGATAATAATTATTCGAATAATTCGTCCTTACAACGACAAAATAGATTGATTAATAGAAATAGACACAAAATTCTAATATCAGATTCTGATTCAGACAATGAGAGTGATGATTTCAGTTACAACCAACGCAGTGATCGATCTACCAGAAGTCAGAAAGGCCGATCGAATAGTAGAAGAAATAAAGTCATAGAAGACGACGATGAGTTTAATGAAGGTGAGAAACAAGCATTGACAACGAAATTGCACGTTAAACGTTGGCCAAAGTCAATACCACACGGACTAATACCTTTCGGTGTCACTGTTGACAGAACGTGGCTTCAAGAAGATAGACAGTTCGTGCAGCAATACTGTCCACAGGTTGGCGACAAAGTCTTGTATTTTCCCCAAGGACACGTAGAATTACTAACTTCGTTCCCGGAGAGCACGTCGCCGCCATGGACGACATTCGGGGATACATGGCCTTTGGTTGAATGTATCGTAAAGGATGTCACCTATTCATTTCCCACTGAAAGGGAGTATAGACTTTGCACGAGTGTTATCGCGTCATTGAAGTTAGTAATAACACGAGTTCCCATGAAACGAACGATTTCAAGCAGTGGTCAGGTATCGGTTCAACTTATAGCTCCACGAACTACAAGAAATACACCCAAATCGGAGACTTTTTTCACTGTTTCCCTTCGTAATTATCACATCCCAGATTTTATTATTCCATCCTATATTTACCAAAGATCCATGAGTATACAATGGAAGCAAAACATGATGGTTGAAGTATTTTATAAAGAACTTACAGAAAACGGTGAATTGTATTTCAAAAAATATCAGTGCGAAATAATTGAAACGTCGAATTCGAGAGATGAATGGCCGGCATCACCCTGGGAGAATGTGCAAGTTAGGACTGTGACAGGAGCATCAAGTTCGTCGGGTGATGTCATTGATGAATACGACCGCATTAGTCCCTGGGAAGCGATACCTATAACCGACGGTGATATTTACGAAGCAACCATGGGTTTGGACCAAACGATCTCTGATTCAATCGAAATGTCAATTGGCGAGTTGATGGAAAATGAGAATGAAATTTTTAATCCATTTGAATTTGAGGTAGATTCAGAGCTATTCCCTGATTATTACACAATTATTCAAGTGCCCATGTATGTAGACTTGATACGACGGAGACTAAAAAATAGTTATTATCGTCAAGTTGAAGCGTTAGAATTTGACTTTGATTTAATCTATTCAAATTGTGTGCAGTACAATAGTAAAGACGCGGCGATAGTGGGACAATCAGTACAACTAGTGGAAAGATTGAAATCAATAACTGCCTCTATAGCGGACTTTGGAAGTGCTGTCGTAAGTAGTTCTGTCGTAAGTAGTGCTGTAACATCAAGAGGATCTGAAATACCACTTTCAGTACAAAAATCTCAATCTGATAGCGACGAGGTCCCACCAGAACCAGTAACACTTAATACAAATTTACGGAACACTCGTAAGCGAAATATTGAAACATACAGATCTCAATCTGATAGTGACGAGGTTCCGCCAGAACCAGCAGCACTTAGAACAAATGCACGAAGTACTCGTAAGCGAAACGTTGAAACATATAGATCTCAATCTGATAGTGACGAGGTTGAATCAGAACCAGCACAAAATTTGCGATCAACCCGAAAACGGGGACTTGGAACGTATAATAATGATGATTCGGGTCCCACTTCAAGTCAAGGTGACAGTAATCCGAGACGCACAAAAAGGGTAACTTACGCTGAAATTGATTCTGATTTTGACGAAGAAAATAGTTTTAATAGTGAAAATAGTGATGATAGCGAATATGGATACGGGCAGAAGACTAGGCATAGTAATCGATTAGCCTCATCATCTCATAAAGAAACAGGAGGACGTGTAACAAGATCTAGAAGATAAATCCAGCTTGTTACAATATATAAACATACATAAAATTATAAATATTATTTCTTCTTTTTGCCTTTACCTTTCTTTCCTCCCCCGCCACCATCTCGAAACAATTTTTCAAACAATTCTACAGGTAATGACGCATCAACATAAAAGTCTTTCACTGTTTTATTACTCTCCAATCCGGGTACTATGATGTTAGCCCCATCTTCTCCAATAAGGTTGTATGAAAGATCTAAAGACGCTAGTACTAATGTAGGAAGCTGTAAAACGTCATTTAAATTATGCAGTGCTGCAAGAGAATCATCCATTTTCCCATCAATATAATTATCGGATAATATTAATGTTTCTAATTTGGTATTTTCTCTAAGACCATCACATATTGCAGAAAATCCATACCCTCTCAATTTATTTCCTTGTAAATTCAATACCGTTAATTCACCTTTTTGATTTTTTAATACATTTCCGATTTCCTCCCCAGCTTCAAATCCAATTTGACAGTAGCATAAATGTAATTGCTTTAATGTTTGATTTGTTTTTATCCCTCTGCATAGATTGATACAACCTTCTGTACCAATAGACTTGTTATAATCTAATTTTAATGTCATCAATGATAAATTTTTTCCTTTACTAAGTGACATTCCAATGGCTTGTGCACCTTTAATCCCTACATCATTATCTAATAGTTCCAAATAATGAATTCTTACTTCTGCGCCACCTAATCGCAATACTTCAGCTATAGCAGCAGCACCATCATCACCACTATGGCATCTCCATAAGCGAATTGACTGAATTAATTTATAAGGACCTCCTTTTACTGCTGTTGCTGGTACACCAAGTAATGAACCCATAAGTGCTCTTGTTCCACCTGGCCCTAATATTCCATATTCATTGTCCACAAATAACTGGGTAATAGGCATTTTTTCCTCGTTTGTTAAACACGCGCTGACACCTTGATTTATAGGTATTCCATAAAATTTACACAACTTTTGATAATTCGCAAGCATAACAGCTGGATCTAAACCTTCTTCTTCACCAGCAGCACCTGCTGCACCTTTAGGTGGCTCTTTTTTAGGACCCATTTGGAGTAATTACTTGAAACTTTAACTTTTCTCTCTAAAAAAAACTGGCGATATCGATAAAATTCCAATTCCGGTTCCGGAAGACGATTAGATTACCGTAAGAGATAAACATCGATTCAAGTAATTTTTCGATCATCGAGACTAATTCATTTCCCCTCTGCCTTCTTTTCACTTCAAATTGCTGCCGCTATACTTTTCAAGGAGATCACGAGTTATGGCTGTGGATTTTTTTGACAGAAAGATTTAGGACCGGTTTTTTGGTTGTAAGTAATTATTTTGCTATACTTCTTCTCCCAATCCCAGGAGAAGAACCTTATGGTTCTGAAAGAGTAGAACTACAACCTTTTAGCCTCCGATAGTATTCCTTTGAAAAGGTTTATTAGATAGGATTGAAATGATTTTTAGCTGGATAGTGCTGGTTATTTTACTTACTCTAGTAAATAATAACTCATTATTAGTATATGGGGAGAATACTAAAGACGATCCAACTGACGGTGGCAGATTAACACAAACTACCGTTGAAACATCCCTTGGGACTGTGATTGGTCTTACAGATGGAAATATAAAAACGTTTCTTGGCGTTCCATATGCAGAACCACCTACAGGTAGATTTCGTTTCAGACCTTCACGACCTAAACGACCGTGGTATCCATCGACTTATAAGGCTTTTAGTTTTTCACCCGAGTGTTTACATTCTACTTTGTATTCGATACCAAATAGTATTCCTGTATCAAAAGATGAAGATTGTTTATATTTAAATATTTGGACCCCTGCAAACTTTAAATATGGTCAATTATATCCTGTTATGGTCTGGGTATATGGTGGTGGATTTATTCAAGGATCTGCATCCAAGGCAGAATATATAGGGAGTACACTCGCAGCACGCGATGTCATTGTTGTAAGTTTCAATTATAGATTAGGAGCATTAGGATTTTTAGTATCAACCATTGACGGTTTATACGGAAATTACGGACTGCATGATCAAAAGTTAGCATTACAATGGGTCCAAGATCATATAAAAGGCTTTGGAGGAGATCCTGATCGTGTCACATTATTTGGAGAAAGTGCTGGTGCAATGTCAATTGGATTGCATCTTTTAGACAAGGCCCGGAGTAGCAAACAGTCAGCACGATTATTTCATGCAGTTATTTTACAAAGTAATCCATTGGGATATAAATACAGGTCTGTAACAGTAGCTAATTTTATTGGTGCTGCATTTAAAGAACAACTCGACTGCGAAGACTTGCATTGCTTACAATCTGAATCAGCAGACGAGCTTATTCATGTTCAAGATACCTTAATGGCTGTACCCAGGTCAATAGGTGATTTCTTTACTTGGGGACCAGTTATTACAGATAGTAGCTATCAAAGAGAAGCTCGACTTAGACCTGGTCCACTATCAAATGTAACAGTACGACAACCATTACAGGCATTGAGAGATTTACGCCGACTCGATGTACCCGTTATAATTGGAAGTAATTCACATGAAGGAATCGTTTTTGTTTTTACAGCATTTCCAACTAGAATGCCCAAGCCACTTTATCAGGCGTTAGTTGTTAGTTTCTTTCGGACCCATGCATTACAAATATTAAAATTGTATTCACCACTTACAGATTACATCAGTGAAAGTCCATACCCTGATTATCGGGTCGTACTGTCCACTATAATTGGCGATTATTTATTTAGATGCCCAAACCAATTATTTGCCAGACAATTAAGCAATACAGGCGCACCTGTATTTTTATATGAATTTTCTTTGCCTACAAGAACACCTGGATATCCATGTTGCGATGGACTCGCTTGTCATACTGCTGAGTTACCTTATGTCTTTAACCAATTAAAAGTTATTGATGAAGATTACGCTTGGTATGACCCTTCACCGATTCCTATTGGCCCCGAAGAACAAGAATCTAGTGATAAAAAGAACTCGTTTTTCCAGGATATATTTGGCGCAACACGTAACGTTTTAGGTATGGGTGGTGCATCCACATTTCAGCATCAGGATACTGTAGCTCAACGTTTGGCAATAGACAAAAAAGTATCAGATTTAATGGCTGATTACTGGACCACATTTGTTACAAACGGAGATCCTAATGGATTGCCGACTAGAACCGGTTACATTAATAACCCAAGACATGCATCATCACCATTATGGCCCCAAATTATGGGCAAACTTCCTTCTTTGTTTGCAATAGACGAGCATAAATTGAAAAAAATGGCAAATGAATTACATCTAAGTACTATTGAAGCAATGAGTGCTACTGTTAGCGATCCTAAAACTAGTAACGTTCAATTTATGGAGTCAAACGACGACGAATTTGATGACGAGAAGACAATAATTGAGAAAAGTCGTGGCCAATCAAGTAAACAAAATAAAGGAAATATAAAATCCAGATCAAGTGGAAATAAAGGGCAGAATTCAATACAAGGAATTACTAATAAAAAAGAGAAAAGTGCTAATAACCGCAATATTATTGGTAACAACTCTGTTTTAAACGATAATATCGACGAGGATACAGATAACTTCATTACATATCCTTCTTTTTCAGCCGGATTAGACCAAGAGATTAACCCGTATAGTTATCCTAGTGACATAATAGAATCTATGAAAGGTGGGTTTGACGAAAGTAAATTTAGAGGGAAAAAAGGGAATGTACCAACTTCATCCTCTCCTTCTATGCACGTACTTACATTTGATGAAAATACGGCAGTTTATTTGGTTGAAAATGATTGTATTTGCAATGTGTGGAACAAGTTAAATTATGTTTTTTAAATTATTGTACAATAAACATACAATCGTATAATATTCTCCCTCGCATAGGTTAATAACGCGAATTGATTCTAAATTTACTATAACCTTTTTTGATCGCCAACAAAAGCGTAGTAATACTGTCTTTGTTGCCACTTAAAATTTCTTCCTCACAAGCTAATGCACTTAATGGAATTCGTTTATTAAGACTAGCTATAGTTTCTAAACCTTTTCTTATATTTTGTAATCTTTGCGCGCTACTTCTAGGTTCAAGAATTACTCCTGCAATCGGATTAGTCATCTTCTCTAATCGTCTCACCAGAGCGCATAACAAAATACCATCTGAAAAATTTCGTATATACTCTGGATCTCTACTCAAGGTCGCTAAACCTAAAGTTTCTTCATCTTGATTAGGTCTTACTAATCCTAACTCTACCAACCACTCCATAATAATCTCTAAATTATTTGTTCGACGTGTGACTCCCATAGCTCTATTAATACTTTCGACACTTACAGCACTAGCTGTACTTTTATTCAAATTATTACTTATTCCACCACTATCATGACTTCTGTCAACCGACTCATTAAGCAAAAAAACCTCTGCGTCAATATCACTGGTATTAATATTAGAGTGATTGACGCTTCTATGTAATTGTGCACTACCTATAGGAATTATATCTGTTCCAGATACTACTGGTACTTTATAAGGGCTACGCTGCTGAATATTCTTCGTCAAACTGTCAACTTCCATGTCATTTTCACCACCGATGGGTGTAAAAGTATTCGAAACGGATGCTATTGGGGTATTTGCAGTCTTTACCTTTTCTAAATGATTTAATTCTGCAAAAAACATAGGCTTTCTCGTTGGCGTTACGTGCCTTTTATTTCCCGCTAATTCTGTTGTCGTCTTGCTTGTTGTATATGATGGATCACCCAAATATGGTCCTACTTTACCTTCGAGATCCCAGTCTACTTTAGTAGGAATAGCAGGTCTAGGAGGTACGTTGTCATGAAATTTTCTAATATCTTCAAATAATCCTAAAATACAATCCCAATTACCTCTGACTACTTCATCTTCAATCCCTTGATGCAAATATCTACCACTCATATTAAGGCAAATTTGAAGTGAAGATACAGCTTTGCCAATATTTGCAACACATTGCGAATAAGTCAAGGGGTGTTTATTCCATGGTTTGATAGGTAAATTTAACCAAGATTCAATCAAGAGACAAAGTAACGTACCATCCCTAATTGGTCCCTCTAACTCTAGCATAGTAGAAGGTGGTGTAATTGAAGCGCTACTTGTACTAAGTCGTAATATTGGGTTAGGATAATGAGATGACTGTAGCCACTGTAATAAAGATTTATCTAACAATCGACGCTGAGTTGATGAGTATGGTAATTTAAACCACCAGTTGACTTGACTAGGAATTTTTTCTTCGATGGAATTTAATTTATCATTCACCTTAAATTGTCTAGGAGGAGACAGTGATCCTACACCATTTACCACATTGTCATCAGCGTTTTCAGTATTAAATAGTTTAGGCGCATTGGGTGCATATAAAAACATGATTTCTCTCAGTAAACCCCACAGGATATTTTTATCACCTTGTAAAATCTTAGATGGTTGACACAGATAATTATATGGCAATGGCGGAGACTTTCTCAGTTTAAACAGCCACAGAGCACGCTTGATATTCATCAATGCACATTGGATTGATCTTGGATGTCTATGAATAATGCGTTGAAGGTGAACATGAGCAGCTGCTGTAGGCTCAAGAATACATAAAAGATCGCACAAAGTTTCACCATTTCTCAATTTATCATCACACAACGACAATGGAGGCGCAATTTGAGATTGAATTAAATGAAGTGAAGGTTCCTCACTGTAATACCCACCTTCTCCATCTAATACGGATATACCCAAGGATAGTAACCATCCTCGTAACTGGGACTGTTCTGGTACTGTTATGATTGGCAAAATTAATTTGGTAGCACTTTCAACTTCATACTTATCATTATCCGGTGGAATCCAATCTTCTTTCTTTACCTTTTTTATACATTTATTACTACGACCCCGGAATATATTATTCATGTGCTCTCTATTGCATTCAGCATTTTTCTTGACTAGATCATTAGAAGTATTCGAATCAGCAGATTTTGACCTTTTTGGAGACTGTGTCCGAACTCTAACGCTATTTCGCGATGGTGATCGAGAAGTAGCTGCTGCACCTTCAGAAGAAAATCTAACTCGATTTGAAGATTGTCTATCCAGTGAACGACCTCTTCTGCCAGTTTTACTAGTATTTCGTAACCTCCTCAACTCTTTTTGATAAAGAGAATTAGGCCCAAATAAATTGTACATTTTATATATTATTTTCCATTTAATTGCATCACTAGTTAGTACTTCATCGGCCGTAAGCGTTATACCCTGCAAACCAATATCAGGTAGCATTTCAAATGACTGCAACAAAATTTGGTAGTTACGTAATGCTTGTGCTTTACTTTTAACATGCAACTCACAACCTGACAATAATATACGCGGACACATTCTCCTTCTAAATTTATCACATTTTTCAACATGCTTAATGGAATTTTTATCCAATGGTGTAAGTATTGGAATAAGTTCACAGAACAAAATACCATTATCCCATTCATTATCAAGCACAACCACAGGCTTAACAATTTTAACCTCATTTATATTAAATTGTTGAGTAAATATCAACTCATTTTTTGTAGATCCTATTCCTAATCTATACAACCATGAAACTATCGAACTGCGCATTGAAATATCAGGATATATATGAATACTGTGATTGATTTTACTATTTATACCAATGCTATTCATGGATTTATTACTTTTATTTTCATTCAATAAATAAGATTCATCAGAATTTATAAATTCCATAGAATCACCGACTGAACATTCACTGTGCCTCAAAAATAATTTATCAGAGGGGGATCTAGCACGCGATTTGGATATATTAGTATCAGATATATTTTCTTTGCTATGGCTATGAGTACAACCGGTAGATATTCTTCTTTTACTGGTTGGGCTACGGCTATGTTTTGGTACGGGAAGAGTACTTGAATTGCGGCGTGAACTTCTACTATTAAGGACTTCATTTGTATATTCTTTCTTCTTTAACAACTCATGGCTTCGCGGAAGCAGCAAACTGCTCCTAACTTCTCGACGCATTTCAAGTAGGTCTTGCAAGTACTATTCCACACTGATTTCAAATTAGGTTTTTAACGGTACAAAAAAGGCCGCGGTCCCATCACCGAAACTCCCCCGCGTGCATAATTATTTGTTTTTTATTTTGGAAGTCGCCATGCTGTCTATTTCGTGTGCTGCCACATATAAATACTTTAGAGATAATTTGTCTATGGTTTCTAAATTTAACCTCGAGTACCGGCCTGTTTGTCGTTTTTTTTCAACTGGAAAAAGATAATCGATTATCGCCAGTTAAAAGAGATTAAGTTGGTAATATGCCAAAGAAAGCCGACAAGCTCAAGTTGCGCGAAGATGGATTCAATGTGCGCAATCTAGGTGCTGTAAAATTGAAGGAATATAATGCATTGTATGATCCTAATATGCGACATTATTTTGAGAATAAGAAGGTCCAAAAGCTTCTATACGAGACTGGACAAATAGATAAGTATGGACGAGTAATAGATTTAGAAAAGGTGAGATCCCGAATTAATATCTTAGAACGAGAGTTTAAAGAAGCGGAGAGTGTAGAGGAACGTTTACAACGTGAAGAATTACAAATGAGGTACAGAATACAACGTAAACGATTTAATGAACTAGAAAAAACACGTCATGCTGATATACTTCAAAAATTGAAGTTAGAACGTGATCTTAGTAGAGAAATTTTAACTACTATGAGAGCTGCCACTGGAAGTACTACCCCTTCTTCGAGAGTTGGCAATAAAAATACCAAGGAACTGAATTCTAACCTATTTTTAACAAATGGTGGAGGCTTTCTGGACGGATCTACTGTAAATTAACCTATATTTGAAATTTAATGTTTAAATAAATAAATACATATATATACCTATATATACTATGGACTAATAACCGTGATGATAACAAAAATGTAGAGTCTTTATAATAATTAATCCACTTGTACTTAACCATATTTTTTTTCTAAAAATTGACAGTGCTTAAGCATACTTAAAAGTTCACCAGAAAAATTAATTTCAGTCTCAATTTCGGTAATATTAGTGGAGAAAATTAATGGAATTGTCACATTGATAGTCATAAATTCATTTGTGAAGGAACTACCGCGGTTGCTTATGAACGGATCTTTCAAAATAATGTCACTGTTCGATTGAATTCTGTTGATTAAAAGTTCTAATTCCAATATTTCAGTATCAAAATCATATATTTTTTCTAAAATTTGTAATTCCTTAATTTTTAAGGCTAAGGATTCTATAGTAGATGCAGCTTCTTTTACCAATATTAAGGGAGATGACGTAGTCAAAAAATTCAAATATGACATTTCCTGAACACTGGAAGTTCTTAATTGAGTTTCATACTCATCTCGCATAATACAAAGGTCTTCAAGAGGCTTCATTTGAACTTTGCATAAAGCTGTGTTAACTAGACATGCACATTTTAGATATTTTACTCGAGTATCCATTTGTATGATTGGATCATTCACTACTGCATCTAATAATAATAATAATGCCGATGTATACTTTATTGAGGCAGACCGATACATTTTTTCTATGAATAATATTTTACCTTCATAGAATAAAGAAGTCGCCGATTCTACAATATGTGTAGAAGTGGGTTTGCATTTGTCGATAAAATCGTCTATGCTTACATATTTTTCTGTTACAACTTGCGATTGTAGCAATATATCAATCATCTCTTTGGATAACAGCTTAATACTCATTTGTCCCAATCTATTCCATTGTGATTTATCTAAATGTCGCAAAATATTATACAGATATATACTACCATCAAATACATTCTTATGATTATTCTCATTATATTTGATTTGTAACTCTTTTAAATATTCAAGACACTCTAATATACCGCTATATTGCGGGCATTTTTTATTAAAAAAGTCTAAATACTTTATTGCTAATGTAGTGTTCCCTATTCCGATCAATGAGCAACCCAATAATAAAATATTTATATACGTGCTTTCATCGCTCACGCTCTTTATTATGTAATAACTATTACATTCAGCAACAAATGCAAATTTACCTATGAATAATGCACATATTGATGTGCATACGACAGTTTGCCGTAATAAATAATTGGCCACATTGTAAATATCCTCGACCAATTTTGCCACATAATTTATATCTTGTTGAGGAGCGGTGGTAAGTACTTTAGCATAATTTATTAACCTCGACAAATCCTTCGTAATTTCAATACCAAAATTATAACCTGAAATATATCCTTCATCACAATCTGTTACGATTCCACCTTGATAACCCCGTAATTTTTCGACATTTCGCGTAATATTACTAATCATATCACTAATATTATTCATACAATTAGATATAAAATCAACAGAGCTTTCATTCGTTATCGCAATTCTCGATACATCATTAATATACGATAAATTAAATCGATGGTGTTTTCTTTTATCTAATGGGACAATTTCCTTTAAATTTGTTACTAATTCTTTGGATTTTATTAAAGCAGCAGATGATACAACATTTTTTTGTAATAAACATTGTGCAGCTTCTACTTCTTTGTTCCCCCGAAGCAAATCGTTTGTATATTCCTGACTTTTTAATACCTTTTCCGCTTCAACAGCATCAAATTTATCCCACTTACTATAATCAGTCATTAATTATTATTAATAGTGTAGTCTATTAAAACACATAACTATATGGCTGACTAGAAAAAGAATCAAAAAAAGTTAAACTTTTCTGTCAAAATTTCTGATGCAAATCAGATCAGATTTGGTTATCAGATGCATGTTGACCGGTACTAGTCATTACGGAATCCGGATCACTGTTATTTGTAGATGGTAGATATTAAAACTACTTCCTTAATTACATTTCACATGTATCAAAAAATTCTGATGTTGTTACTTTTAACAATGGTATCAAATAATGCGTACAATTCATTATTGCTTGCAACTGCCTCCAAAATAATACCTGGATATTTACCTGGTGCCAAGGTACATATGTTTTGCATATTTTTAGAGAATATGACGATAACATCATCACTTTGATTAACCACGGGTTGGCATGATTTGAGATAAGACAGTTTACAATACGCACCACCATCATACTCAACTTCCAAATTACCATCTTCAGCATGAGAATTGATTCTAGCATTGCTATTCGAGCTATTGTTATAAGTCTTTATCAACAACAATATATTAGCAAATAATTTCTTCCATGTAGCAATGTCACTATTAATGCTTGGTAATACCAAAACATTGATTGCACCAATAATAATATTTCTAAGCTCATATTTCAAAGAATTCTCTATAGTAATACTGATATTATCAATAAAAATATTATTTATAATTTGTAAAAATATGTTAGCATCAATAGAATTCAATATTACGAATAAAGTATCACCACCATAAGTACCACTATAAATCATCAAGGTATGAACAAACATCTTAATATATTCTTTAAAGTATATAGTACCCGAACCTGTATTATTCCTCATATACTCTTGCATTCTTTGCAATAATAATTGTATAATAACATTATTGTACTGACTCATAACACTGATCCCCGTTTTAGTAATTAATAAATCTAAAATTTTGAATGCATAAACTTCCGTAGTTTTCAAAGATAGTAACTTTTGGAACACTCCAAGGAGCGGCATTAGCTGATTGGCTGTTACAATATCATTAATACCATTATTGATATAAGCGACAAATAAATCAGTTAATGCGGGTATATAAGCTTTACGTTCCCATAATAATGGTGATAATAATGGAGTGAACAATACTTTATAAGCCTCAGACAATTTATTAGCATTAGAGCATAATAATAATTGAGCAAATATTTGTAATACATATGGTGTAAATTCGGACATATCTTGACCCAAAATTACTTGAAATGGACTAAATAATACACTTTCAAATTGTTCCGTAATAGCTGGATTTGCTTTGGTTGCATTATCTATCAAAACCGCCATACATTCAAACAAATTATGATTGTACATAGCATTTAATGGATTTTTGTAAGCTCGTTCCAATGCATAATTTAAAGACGACAATATTGTTGGGACAACAGGTAATATGTCACTATCTATTAAAAGTAGAACCTTCACAATACATTTCATAACATAATAATTTGCTGGTAATTCGGGATTATTTAACACAGCGAATAATGCCGTGAATAAAGATTGTAAATGTGACGACAAATGCTCTTTAGTTAATAGTGTAGTGTTTGTTGTATTATTTTTTAATGACAAAAACCTTTCAATACACAATGATGCATATGTTTGAACTACAACATTACTTGAATTTAAATATTTAATTATATGTGGTATACTATCCAATATTAACTGTGGAGGTAGATGCGTTCTAAAAAAACATAATAATTTTAGGGCATCAGCTTTAAGTATTGGCACATTATTAATATTAGCATCAAGTAATTCAGGAAATACGTGAGCATTAAATATGTCGAAAACATTTATTAATGGATTTAATTCACCTGCAGCAAATGAAGCCGTAGACGACTTAACTGATACAGCAAGTACTAAATGTAACGCAGCATCTTTTAGTTTCCAATTATTTGATATACGATAATTTTCTAACATTTCGCCAGTATAGCGCAAGCAGAATTGTGACGTTTTATCATTAAAAAATTTTAATAATCCTCTTATCAATTCCACCGCACTTCTACGGCGAGTATCTTGATCACTACCTTCAACATCTTTACGGATATATTCCATAGGATTATCCTCAAATAATTCTTCATCGTTATCTGTAACTGTTAAATTTTTAATGACAATGTGCTGTATAATATCACTTAGAGCTTGCTCATTAAATAAAGCCGTATTCATTTGTTTTGAAACCACGGATGACAAAAATTTTATTGCAGATGTTATTAAAGTATCATACTTTGGTTGAGAACCAATTTCTATTAGTAATTGCCATATAGCCATTGTAAATGTTGATAAAAACGGTGCAAAATCTTCCTCATACTTAGTTGCATATAAATTTAAATTTTCTACGATAGCTACTTGTAATTTTTCGATTGGACCAGCTTCATTATCTTCATTTGTATCTACTAATAACGGATTTTTGTAACTTAAAAATTTTGCAAATTCACCCATCCATATGGTAATATTATCTTCAAAGTATTGAGGAATATCTTGCCAATTAAATGAAAAATATATTCTGGTCATTATTCTTTGGGTTTCCATTGCTGCTATTAATTCATTTTTCTTATCTGGACTTGATGATAATGCTGATATTAAAGCACCATTTTTTTGGTATTGTACTAATAATGGCACTTGAAATAACTCACCACAATGAATAATTAAATTGTAAAGTTCATCACTTCTTTGACTATATCTAAATTTTTTCATAATACTATTTGCAGTTAACATTACACCTTGTCTGATATATAAATCATCATTATTTAATTTACTTACTAATTGAGGTAATAATGTTGTCCATTTAGAATAAAAATCATACTTAGCTATTATCGAAACAGCTTCAGCCAATTGCCTCTGAACTTCGGGAGTTGTTGAACACATTAAATCTATTACGTAAGTCTTAATTGAATCCCTATCAACTTGATGAATACTAAATGTACCAGTTTCATCTGGTTCCCAATACTTTTTTATACAATTTTTAAATAACACTGCACACGATTGGCGGAGAGCAAATTCATTGGAATAACCAACAGACCCAGTTAGAGAGTGAATTAGTGTTAATACTACTGGTAAAAAACCTACTTGAGTTTCTAGTGATATTAAATATGCTTCAGCATCCTTTCTTGTCTTATTCTCAGGGCTCAACGTTGCTGATATAACATCACGAACAACTTTCAATGAATCCTCGTTAATTTGCATGATTAGAATGGAAAATGTTTTACTTCGATTTTTGAATTTTTTCGATCTCGACCACCACCACGGCATATTATCGGCCTGTCGTTTTCAAGAAGAATTAAAAAGTCTGTAGTCAAAGTCAAATTTGCAACATCGATATCAATTCAAATAAGTATGACCGTATTATCGTTTCTCCTAACTTGTACTTTTGCCAAGAT
>JACCDO011070807.1_pt1 | contig 18202 bp, 21 predicted proteins | sample 7446101 | NCBI WGS metagenome assembly JACCDO01 (sample SAMN15323440, study PRJNA562643) | freshwater metagenome | isolation source: river surface water | place: USA:Blue River Watershed | collected 2017-08-16 | reverse complement strand
ATTTGTAATTTTTATTGTAAACATTTATGATGCCAATTGCTGTAGCAAAACAAATAGTTCCTTGAAATAAAGTTATAAGCGCATGGTCTCTTAATAAACTATTCATTAATAATTTATTGAGATTACTTATTTAAAATTTTCCAAATCAATTTTTTGACCCTGATTTTGTTCCTTTTTTTGTTGATTTTTTAGTAGTTTTTTTTGTTACTTTTTTGGAACCTTTTTTTGTGGCCTTTTTAGTTGTTTTCTTTGAGCCCTTTTTAGAACCTGCTTTTCCACCAACTAAGCTGTTAACTTGATTTTGTTCAGATTGAGTTGATTGGTTTTGCGCACCACCTGTTTTTGAACCTTTCTTTGTACTTTTTTTTGTACTGGTTTTTGTACCTTTTTTTGAACCTTTTTTGGGTTTACCGGCTTCTTGAACAACAGATTCAACCCTGGTTGGAATAAATACTGGCATCATTAATTATACATATATAAAAAATTTTAATAATATTAAATAATTTTTTATTTCTAAATTAAAATAAACAACTAATGCAACTAATGCAAACAGTTAATACTGCTAACATATCAGAATCTGTTGGTAACTTAATTAATACAACAGAAACTGTAGTTAAAAAAGCTGATACTGGATTTACAAACATAATTGTAATAATCGTAACATTCGTAGTAACAGAATCAAAAAAAATATTTAAATTTTTAATTGATAAAAATGTCGTTTCAGCTGGAATTGCAATTATTGTAGGTACTCAAGTTGCAAGAATAACTGGAGCTTTTGTAGATAACTTGTTAGGACCGTTTATAAACTTAATTTTACCAAGTGATAAAAAACATTTAGAAGACTATGAAGTTGAAATATATGGCGCACATTTTAAAGTTGGTCTATTTATTTCAAATTTAACACAATTTTTAATAAATATGGCAATGGTCTATTATGTTTTTCAGATTTCAAAATTATCAAATGAGAATTTTGATAAATTTTTAAATCAATCAGTATCTGTTGGGACAACAGCATCAATACAAAGGTAAAAAAATTATTTCAACGCCCTTAATGTATGAGTGTAAAATTTAACATAAATAGGATTTGATTTATTTGAATTAATATGTTTTATTTCATCTAAAACAGGTATTAATTTTTTAATTGAGACTTTATTTTTAGTATGTCTAATTGGAAGTAGAGCAAAAACAGTATGTTCAATCGGTTCTGTCAAATAATATTTTTCACTAATCCAAATGTTTGCTAGTAATTCTGCTTTTTCTGTATAAGTTGGAATATCAATTTGCTCAATAACTCGAGAAATATTTCGAGAAATTTGATCCAATAAAATTATATCTGTAATTAATTTAATTTTATCGGAATTTGTATAATTAGTAATATTAAAGGAGTTAAATAACTCGACCATTTTATTATAAAATTTTTGATATATTTCTAGGTCCAATTGGGAATTACTTGCGAACCACCATTTTTGAAATTCAGAGTTTGGAAACCAGAATTTTAGTAAATTATTTGTGTCGGATATGTTGATTGTTTCCATTGGTTTGTTAAAATAATAAATATTAAATTAAAATCTAATCAATTTTTATTATTACCACAAGTCTTGGTCGCATATATCACAATGGTATGTGGTACGTTCATAACAACATCTGTCTGGTACTTTGTTATGATTACAATTTTCCAGTAATAAAGTTCGAATTGATTCGATTTGGTTTTTATGATATGCGATTTTATTTTCCAGAGCTCTTATTTTATCATATTCATTTCGAATTAGTTGTTTTTGTTCCTGAATTTGTTCTTTTGTAAAATATATTTTATCAACTTGTCTTTTCATATTAATAATTTAAGTCCAAGGCTAATGTTTGATTTAATCAATTTTTTTAATTGAACAAAAATTGATTGAAAATTAGTTTAAACATTATATGATTAAAATATAATAATGAGTACAAAATCAAAAGCAAGTAAAAATGTAAAAGTAGAAGAAAAACAAGAAGTAAAACCAATTATTCTTGTTGATACGTCATACACTTCTTTTTACCGATTTTTTGCAACAATTCGTTGGTATAGTTTTTCACATCCAGAAGAATTTGCTAAAGTAAAATCAGATAATAAATATGATTGGTCTGGAAACCAATTGTTTATGGAAAAATATGAAAAAATGTATTTGGATTCAATTATTAAACTAGTTAAAAAAAAAGTGTTTGATAATTCAATCGTAATTTTTTGTATGGATTCACCAAAAGAAAAATTATGGAGAACTCAAATTCAATGTGACTACAAAGGCGATAGAGCGGATATGTCATTAAAACATAACTTTAAACCAGTATTTACTTATACATATGATACCATGATTCCTCAATTTATTAAATCAAATCCACAAGGTATTTATAAATTACGAGTTGAATCAATGGAAGCAGATGATTTAATAGCAATTATTTCAATGTATTTAGAAAAAAAACAACCAACACGTCCAGTTTATTTGGTTTCAGGTGATGCCGATTTTTTACAATTGGGACGTGATAACTTAACTTTTATAAACTACAAAGCAAAGAAACCAATTGCGCTAACAAAAGAAGAAGCAGCACAAGCTTTAAAAGAAAAAATCATTACAGGTGATATATCCGATTGTATTCCAAGTATATTTCCAAAAGGTAAACGTGCAAAGAAAAAAGAAATATTAGAATCTGATGAAAAACTTCAAGAATATTTAAAAGCTACTCCTGAAGCAAAAGCTCAATATGATATTAATAAAAAAATGATAGATTTTACAAATATTCCAAAAACTTATGTATCCAAAGTAGAAAAACTTTTTGTCGATTTGTTTTAAGTTAGATTTGTTTTGTTCTTTTATTTTATAAATTTAGTTTTTTTTGTAATAATTCAATTTCATTGTCAACTTCTTTAAGGTCAACATCAATTTTACCACCAGATAGTTTTAAATAAGGATTAGCTATTAATTGAGCAAGTAATGGAGCCAAAATTTGCATTTGTTGTGGGGTAATTTGAATTGTTTGTGGTACTGTGTATGGGTTTTGTTGTGGTTGGAATTGTGGTTGAGATGGTGGTTGGGGTCCTAATAAACCAGCTAATGGTGACAACATGCTTAGCATTTGAGGATTTGTCATTTGAGGTAAAGCTGATGCAATACCTTGAGCAGATGTCATTATATTAGGCATTTGAGGATTTGTCATTTGTGGTAAAGCTGATGCAATACCTTGAGCTGTTGTCATCATATTAGGCATTTGAGAATTTATCATTTGTGGTAAAGCTGATGCAATACCTTGAACTGGTGTCATCATATTAGGAATTTGTTGAATTAAATTTTGAGCACTATTAGCATAAGGAATTTGTCCATTAATCATAGAATTCATTGTAGGTTGTTGTAAAAAAGATCCAACTGAACCTAAAGAAGATAAATTAGCAAGATTAGCCAATCCAGGTTGAGGTTGAGTTTGTTGAACATTTAACTTTGACATAGTATTGCTACGACCATCAGATGAACTAATATGATCTAAAAGGCTATCAGAATCTGAGTCAGAATTGGAATTTCTTCTTTTATTTTTTTTATTTTTCTTGTTTTTGTTTTTCTTGCTTTTTTTTGATGATTTTTTTCCTTTAGATTTTCCTTTACCTCCCTCTGAATCATAAGATGAGTCAGAATCAGATGAATAAAATAAATCAAGAATAGATGAAGTATATGCAGATGTATCAGAATTAGTTGATTCTGATTCAAGCATACTATCAAGATTTGAAATTTTAATTGTGTTTGAATTTGATAGAGACCCGCCCAATTTATCAATATGTTTATTAAGGTCTTTGTTATTCATATAATAACAATTAGATTTTTTGTAAATTTTATACTAATTTATATTTTTATAAAATTATATTTTTATAAAATTATATTTTTTAAAATAATAAATAAATTAGGCAAGTGCATGTCCTAATGCTTCTCCAATTGTTTCGATTGCGATAACTTTTAGTTTATCATCAATTAAAGTTGGATTACGTTCTTTAATAAGAACAATATCTTTTTCATTTTCTTTAGGATATAGTACCAAAGTAACACCTGCCTTTTTAGCACCTTCAATTTTATTTTCAAGTCCACCAATTGCAGTTACTTGTCCTTGAAGGTTGATTTCTCCAGTGATTGCAACATTGTGTTTAATTTTCTTTCCAGTTAACATGGAATAAATAGCACATGTAATTGCAGTACCAGCACTAGGTCCGTCTTTAGGAGTAGCGCCTTCAGGGCAGTGAATATGAAGCCCTTTAGGTCTTTCTTTTAAATCTACAAGTAACTTGTCTTGTTCGTCTTTAGTTAAATAATTGAATGCAAGTGATGAAGCAACTTGAGTAGACTCTTTAATAACAGTTTGAAGGTTACCAGTTGCTTTTACTTCAAGAGGATTTGATGTTGGTACCCATAAAATTTGAATTGGCATAATACCGCCACTAGCACCATCAGAAGTAGCATAAAGACCGTTGATAATACCACAAGAGTCTTGAGTGTGAATCTTTTCAGGAGTTACTTCACGTTTGTACTTGAGAATTTGCTTAATATTATCTTGACTTACATGGAAAGGCAAGTGAACTTCATTGTCACCAAGCTTTCCTTTAGTAAGGTTAGCAATATTTACTTCACGAACAATGCTGTACAAAAGTGATTTAAGTTTACGTACACCACCTTCATGAGTCCAGTTATCAATCATGTATCGGATAGTTTCATTATCAATTACAACATCTCCAGCACTTAGCCCCATGTCTTTCATCATTTCAGGGAGCAAATAGTTTTGAGCAATATGGAGTTTTTGTGAAATCATAAGGTATTTAGTTTCAACTGTAGTAATGCGGTCCATTAAAATGGGGTTAACATTTGATGGGTCATTAAAACTAAAAATCATTGTAGCTCGGGATAAGTCAATATCAATACCATGGAAATACTTGTCTCTGAAGTGAGAGTTTTGTACAGGGTCAGTCAAGTGAACTAGAATATTGGTAATTTCATCACCTTTATGGGTTTTTGAAATTTTATCTAATTCATCAAAGTAAATAATTGGGTCCATGCACTTTGCAGTAATTAACCCATTTACAATACGACCATAAATTGAACCTTCATATGTGTAACTATGTCCTTCAAGGAATGATGCATCAGATGCACCACCTAATGAAATGAAAATAAATGGTTTATCCATTGCCTTTGCAATACCTTCTTTAATTAATGTTGTTTTACCATTTCCAGGAGGTCCATAGATTCCAAGCATATTACCTTTAGATTTAGGATTACGAATTTGTTGTCCCATCATTTGGATAATTTGACGTTTGGCTTCATCGTGACCATAAGCTGCATTATTCATTGCAGTTTCCAGGTCATTTAAAAATCCCATTACTTTCTTGGGTTTGATTTCATTCAAATTAATTCCCTTATATTTTCCAAAAGGAATAGTCATTAGAGCATCAAACCAAGCACGAAGTTTCTTTTCAGGAAAACGCGATGACATCAAAGTAGTATAAGTTTTAAGAATATGATTCTTTTGTCCGATACTTAGCGGCATTTCCATAATTTGGAAAAGAATTGGCTTATCACCAGATTGGTAATTATTAATTTCTTTGATATGAGCCATAATTTCTTTGCGTTCTTTATCTGGAAGCTTACTGTAGTATTTGACAATTTCATCTTCACCTTCGTCTTCTTGATTTTTAAAGATTTGATGAATAAAATCTTTTGATTCTTTGCTCCCTTTTTTAGGAGCAATTTCTTTAGTTTCATCTTCTTCATCCCACGAATCAGTATCTTCGTCGTCGTCATTATCACCCATTGTGTTTTTTTCTTCGTCGTCATCTGATGATTCATACTCAGAGTCGTCTTCGTAATCTTCGTCGTCTTCTTCATCTTTATCAACATCTTCTTCTTTAGATTCTTCAACAGGTTTGTCTTTCTTGGGTTTCTTTGGGTTAGGAGCAGAAGTTTTGCTTGCAGTTTTTCTGTCTCTGACCAGTTTACCACGACAATGTTTAAGACATTCAGCAAATGTTTTCATTCGGTTTGCTACAGCATATTTATTAACTTCGTCAATAATATCAACACATACAGCAAGCTCGGCAATTAATGCAAGACGAATAATATCTGGCAATTCTTTCTTAATTTCAGGGTCAGACTTCATAGCAGTAGAGATTTGAGAAAATGTTTCTTTCAAGTTCTTAAGAAATTTTGTAAGCTCACGTGCTTTAAATCTAAGGATATCCTTATCTAAGTTTTCCAGTCTTTCAAAAGCTGTTTCTTTTAGGTCAAAAATTACATCATTAAATGTAATCTCATCTTGGCGTCTTTTACGACTGGAAACATTAGTTGTATTTTTGTTTAAATAATTAACAAAGTTATCTACGTCAATTTTCATTATATTACTGGTTTTTATCTTAACATATAATAAAAACAATTTTTTTTATCATTTCAATTATTTTTATATAGGATTGGTATTTAAAGGCAAATAATATCTAATACTAGATAATGGGGATTGAGAAGTTTTTTTCGACCGTTAACCGTACTTTTGACATTATTACAACAATTCCAATGGATAACTCCGATGGTGTGCCTACAAACTCTTTTTTAAATAATAGTAAATATTTACTAATAGATTTTAATTCTATAATTCACCACACATCAAGTAAATTAATTGAAGAATTAAATCACTCTCGCAGCAAAAATTCAGATTATAAAAGTCTATCTGTTAATGATATTGAATGGATGATAATAAGGGAAGTTAATAACTTTATGATAAGTATACTCGAAAAAATTAATTTGGAAAATTTAAGTTCAGTTTATGTTGCATTAGATGGAGTTCCTACTTTCTCTAAAATAATTGAACAAAAGAAAAGAAGATTTGTTGGAGATTTTGTTGAAAAACTTTTAGAAAATTATTCACTACCAATTTCATGGAGTAAAAACAATATTAGTCCAGGTACAATTTTTATGGAGAAAATTCATCAGTATTTATCAAATATAAAATCAATAACAAAAAATAAATTAATTAAAAAAGAAGACATGATTTTAAAACCAAAAGATTATGAATTTTATTCAAAAGTAAAATACTTTGATTATTCAGACACAAATATTCCAGGAGAAGGCGAAATGAAAATTTATGATTTAATTAGCACACTACCAAAGAACTCAAACATTTTATTTTATAGTCCAGATGCAGATGTAATATTGTTATCCATGATTTCAAAAAATTCAAATAATATTCATGTATTGAAATATGACAACATTACTAACGAATTAAATTTAATAGATGTGAAATTATTAAAAGAAACAATTTATGATTATTGTTTAGAAAGAATATCAGGTTCAGTTTTAGATTCAATTCAATTGAACAGGTTGATTAAAGATTTAGTTTTTGTTTTTACATTATTTGGTAATGATTTTATACCAAAAAGTGAAGCAATACAAACAAATCAAGATTTTTTATTTTTGATTGATATGTATTTAATTAATTTGATTAATCACGGTCATTTAATTTTGGATACAGATATTTCAAATATAAGTTTTTATAATTATTTGGTATTACTTGGTGGACATGAAACTCGATTATTATTTAGAAATGCATATCAAAATCAAAACCAAAATTATAATTATGCTAATCAAAGAAATTTTTATTTGGACTTGATGGCATTTAAAAAACTTGATATTTTAAATAACAAATCCGAATTAATCAGTAAGAAATTTGCCGACCCATATTATAACTTTTATAATAATTTAATACACTATATTGATCCTGGTAAAATAGCACCAATAATAGAATCTCATAAAGACCCCAAAACAAAAAAATATCACGGATGTTTAGAATTTTATTTATACGATAGAAACAAAGTTTATTCAATTGTTTCCCAAGCACTAAAAACATCATTACCGATTAATTCGCTTTTTACTTTGGATTTAGAATCAATAAGTCCAAACGATAAAATATACGAGAAACTAAGAAATACTCAATTTCAATCAAAAATAAAAAAACATTTAATGAACATGCGTGAATTAAGTCCAAGAGAGCACGAGCAATATTTAATAAATAACAAACTTGATAAATATTACAGTTTATTTAATCCTGTTAATGAATTTTACCAATCAATGCTCAAAACAAGAAAAATAAACGACTTGTATTATTATCAAAAGTATTTTAAAAGCCCAGATAGAAAAGCACCAGTTAATGCTTATTTAAAAGGTTTGAAATGGGTGTTTCAATATTATTTTAATAGAACAAACGGAACCAAACCACAACTAAATATTGATGAAACTTGGTATTATCCTTATTATAAAGCACCATTATTTGAATCAATAATAAGGTATTATTCTCCAACTTTAATTGACACTAATTTTAAACCAATTCATTTAAATATCTCGCCATTAGAACAATTGTTATATATTACTCCTGTTAGATTATCAGATTTATCAAATCCTGATTTTTATAAATTATTTGCGGAACACAAATCAGGAAAGTTTGTTGATGAAACATTTGTAAATAATGTAAAAGCATTTATAGAAAAACATCCACAATATTTTTATAATTTGGATGAGATTTATTTAAGCATTAAAACAGGAAGTATTAAAAAAAATATATTTGATTGTTCTAATTCTGCATTTATATCAAAATGTCACTATTATATATTAGATTATGTTGTTAATATTGAACAATTTGCAAATAAATTAAGAAATATAGAAGACACGGCTCCTGTTAAAAGACCCAGAAGTAAAACGTTTTAAACATCTTTAAATTTATTATACAACTCATTTAATCGACTTAATTTACCTAATACCTTAAATTTAATTAAACCATAGTTATTAACTAGTAGGTTTAATAATTTTTCTGTTTCCGGCTTTTTCATTTTGATTGTTTCTGCTTTTACAGGATTGTTAAGAGATGCTTTAAAATACTCTTTTGCTTCTGTATATTCAAACTTTTCAGGCACAATATATCCACGTGTTTTTATTTCAGCTAATGTGGGTTCAATAGCTTTATGTTTAATGTAGATAGAGTAAATTTCATTTACTTTTATATCTGATAAATTGGGACAATAATCACAACCAAATAATATACATAATTCAACAAATTGATCATATGTTAAATTTAATTTTTCAAGTACTTTGCCCAACTCAATTTCCAACGGGATTTTTTTACTTGAAGTTAAATTTCTAATAATTCGCGGAGATCCAAATGTTAAAATATCCATGTCTTCAGTTAAAACTGCGTAGACCATATTGGCTTTACATAAATACGATAATTGTGAATCTGCTTCTTGAGGAGCATCAATATATGGTACACCCATTAGCTCTAACAATTCTCTGCATTGGTCGGTTTGTTCACGAGATATCCAAACACTACGTTTTAAATATTTAATTTTATCTGATTCTGTTTGAGCATCTGATAATTTTTCTAAAGCCTTTTTTCTTACTTGTTTTCGCGCATCTAAAATTTTTTGTTTTAGTTGTGGTGGTTTTCCATCAAAAACAAAAACTGGTATAATTCCTTTTTCAAGAAAACTAATTGTTTTATTAAACAATCCTAAAATATGTGATGTAATATCACCTTTGTCATTAGTTAAGTCAGAACCAGAATTTCTAATTGCAATTACAACTTGATACATTAGAATAGAAATATCAATTGCTATTTTTTTACCATAATATTCCGTATGTTCTTTTTCATTAATTATATCTGGATGTTCTGACAAAAATTTCAGTAGATTTTTAATACCCATAATAGGTTTAATTATAGATAAAAATATTCCTTTAATCAAAAACTAATCAATTTTTTTAAGTTTTATCTATAGATAAAACTTAAAAAAATATTATCGTAGGAACGCACAAGAATTAATTAATTCTTGCCCTTACAGACAATTTTTTTGTTTAAACAAAATTAACGGGTTATAGTGGACCCAATATTTTCAATTAAATGTACATACAACAACATTTGTTTATTAGAAAGTAAGCACTTGCAATCAGATTTAAAATTTAAATTGGTTTCAATATCACTATTAAATAATCTGACATAATCAATAAATTCAAAATCGTATTGAGAACCTTTTGAGTCACAATGTTTGTGCCAAGTTGAAATATCAATAATAGTATAAAACCGAGCAACTGAATAAATATCTTCATGCTTTGTTAGTTTACATTTAAAATTCATGGCTATTGCACTCTCTTTTTTTAATTGTTCTTTTACAAGATTTGAAACAGGATCTTCATAATCTTTTTTAATTATCCCAATTAAATTTTCAAGTAACACAATGTTGTTTTTATCTTTATTTTCATCAACTTGTACTCTCCATTTAATTGGGTTTGTTTCAATAACCGAACTTCTTATTCCCATTGATAGGATAGACTTTAACAGAAATATTTTATGTTTTCAATTTTTTAAAAATCATTTAAATATTTTAATTCTAGTTATATTTTTTTCCTAACCATTATATAATGATATTTAACGTAGTCTCGCCTATTGTTGCAACCATTGATGGGGATTCTTTAAAAGATGCCATTAAAAATTTTATTAAGATTAATCACAACTTGAATATTACTGAAATGATTATCAGAGATCAATCTAATAATGTTAAAGCAAGTATTAATTATTATAAACAAGACGGTCGTAATAAAGTTGGAATTAATATGTTTCCAGTTGGATTTGATTATCCTATTCCAATTGTTACTAACGACACTTATGTTCCTCCAAGATTAGTTGAACAACCAGTTATGTGGCCTTTGTCTCCCATTCCTTTAAGTCCTCTTGGACTTGCATCATTTGTCCCATCTGTTGTTAAAATTCCAACTAATCTTTAATCATATTCATCAAAAATTTGTTTTTCAATATCTGTAATATGAGAATTAATTATATGGTATAATTTAATTTTTTCTTCTATTGTAGTAGCATTTTTAAAATTAGAAACTAAATTATCTAAATCTTGTTTCTTCTTTTTTTTCCCTTCAACATGACCAGATTCATTTTTAACTACCATGGAAACCAACTGGGATAATTTTTCTTGTTCTTGAATAATTTGTTCACGTAATTCTTTCATTTTTTCAACTCGTTCGGTCCAATTTTCAATTGACTCCAATTGGTTAACTTGGGTTTCTAATTTGGAATAAGTTTCCGAACTAACAGAAATTACATTATTTGTATTAGAATTTTTTAAACTACTTGACATCTTTATAATATTATTTCAAATAGTAAATAATTGTTTAAGCATGTTTTTGTCAAATTACTCAATTATTTTAACTTTATATTCTTTTTCTCCCCATATGATTTTAATAGTTTGACCAATCAACCTATCTAATTCATCAGAATTTGATATTGGTTTTTTCTTGTTAAACAATTTAATTTGATTAGGATTTTGGATTATAACTTGTGACTCTAATTGAGTATATTTGTACATAAGATTTCCAATATCTTGTCTTAGTTCATTTAGTAATTGTGATTTTAAATTACCTAAGGAATTAAATGATTTATAAAGTTTTTCACTTAGTTTTGCATATTGTGCTTGTTGTTCAGTAATTTGATCTAATAATTCTGATTGAACGTCATCTCTTACCAGTTGTAATTTTTTTAGATATTTTTTATTATGGTCAACAATAAATTGCGCAGCCAAAGAAGGTGTTGGCGTGGAAATATCAGCAACTAAATCTAATAATGGATTATCAACCTGATGACCAATAGCACTAAGTACTGGTAAATGAAAGTCATACACAGCCTGAATTAATTCTGGTTGAGAAAAACCAAATAAATCTGCAAAACTACCACCACCTCTCATTATAACAACCAGATCATAATCTATTTCATCTGCTTTCCCTTGTGTTAATATTTCACAAATATTACCAGGACAATCAACTCCTTGTACAACCACATCAACAATGTCATAATTAACTTTGGATTTGTTATTTTCCAAATTATAAATAAAATCCTGTAATGCTGCCCCTGATGCACTGGTTATAATCAATATATTAGATAAAACTGGAACAAGGGATTTTTTTCTTGCAATATCAAAATATCCTTTCGATTCAAACTGCTTTTTAATTTTCTCATATTTAATAAATAACTCGCCTTGACCCTCATTTGTTATAATTTTTTCCACAATTAAATTTAAACTACCAGATCCCCCATAAAAATCTAATTTACATTCAAGAGTTATTTTTTGTCCCTCGACAACTTCGTCTTTATTGATATTTTTAAATTTCCAAATAATTGACTTTAAATTATTTGTATCGTCTTTTAAAGTAAAATATAAGTGACCATTTGATAATTTTGGTTGTGAAACTTCTCCAGATACTTTAACTTTTTTATTGGATACTACAGATTTTAAATATTCGGATAATTCACTTACAGTAAATACATGCTCTTTTGATGTCATTAATTAATAAATAAAAAATTTCTTTTTAAATATAATATGCACATAAACTTAATATTAATTGTAACTTTAATTGCAATAATTATATTTATTAATATAAAAGAATTATTCGAACCATTTGAACCAATTAGTAGCAACCAGTTTAGCACCTGGGAACAAAACTACCAAAACTATAAATCAGATACTGACAAAACCCAACCAACTTATTATTCACAACTTGATTATAATAAAGTACCAGAGATTAATTGTTGTCTTGTTGAGAAAAAATATATCCCAAATCCAGGTGATATGTATGATGGAAATTTTAAATACACATTCACTAAAAAATCTGGTTCTGAATGTAATTCATCTGAATATAACCTAAATTCAAATTCTCAACTTTTAATTGATGGTGAAAATGGATGGTCAAATTCTTTTTGTTCAAATACATCGGAATCAAAACAAATTGGTTCTTGTAGAAATATAAATAAAGAATGTATTGATTTTGTCGATAAAAAGTTTTGCGACAAATATCGTATGAAATGGTCAAGCAAAACTTGTCATCAACCACTTGAGTTTACTTGGGTTGATCCAATTAATATTGATTTACCAACAAAAAAACCGGGAGATGGCACATTTAAAATGTTCTAATAATTTTAAATATGGTTTTGACACAACGTTTAAGATGTTTTAAACTTCTGCTTTTCCAAGTGATTTTTCATATTTAACATACAGTTTAAAAAACACACTTGCAATTAATTCTACATTTGAATCATTTGATTCTTTAATGTCCTTAATATGAAGTTTCATTGCAAGTTCTTTTAGTTTAAGAAAACCATAAGAATGATAAAAACTAATTGTATCAATAACAACATAATTATTAAAGTCAATCGCAATATTATATTTAAGTGCTTCAGCTAATATTGTTTTCAAATGAAAATCAACATTGTGGGTAATGATTATGTCTACATTTTTAATATCGGCCTTAAATGTTGTTATCACTTGTTCTGGGTCTACACCATTTGCATTGGCGTATTCTTGTGTGATACCATGATATTCAACTGTTTCCTGTGGAATTACCATACATCTTGGTTTAACAATTTGTCTAACTTTTTTTTCAAGATGAAATTGATTATTTTTAAAAACTCCAATTTCATAATTTAACGAGACCAATCGGGCATAACAATATAATTTTTTTTTATTTACATCACCGTTATAATTGTGCAATCCATTAGTCTCGGTATAAACAAAGCATAATCTTTTTGACATTTGATATTATAATTATTAAAATATAATATTAAACACAGCTATAAATCAATTTTTTTTATACTATAAAAAATGGAGACATATTTTATAAATCAAATTCATCAACTTCATCCAAGTCAATTGATTGGTAAGCATTTGGATTTAATACCAAACAAGATACTAAATAATATAACATAAACCCTGCGATTATTAGTAAACATCCTAAACCATCATCTTCTGCTTTATTACCTGTGATTAATAAAATTATTCCCAGCATGATCATAATGAAAACAATGGTTGTTAAAAATATTTTTTTAAATTTATGTGTACAAGAACTGTCCATTAACCGAATGATTGTTGTCACAAGACATGTTTGAATCAACTTTTTTTATCGCCGGTGATAATTCTGTTATATTGAGAGCAGATGCATGGACAAAATATTTGCCATTTGGTGTTTTACAAAAGAGGAACACATTGTGATTAGCACATGTGGAATCTGAAATAATTTTATTAAATAATTCATCAGATAATTTAATTACAAGTTTATTATTTGTTAAAGTTGCATGTGCTTTAATAAATATAGTTAAATTTTCAGTGGACTTTTTCCCAAGGTCAAAAATCTCATAACCATTTTTATTTGGTGCTGGTACATTTTCAAATACTCGCTTTTGATTACTTAAATCAAATGAGTAAGTTGATTTACTTGGTATGTTACTAATATACATATTCCCATATAAACATGAATAAAAGTAAACATAATTTTTTTTAATATGCTTTTGCAATTGCAAATTATGAAAAAAATTATTAGAACTAATTGATATTTTATAATATTTAGTTTCCATTAATTTAGTTTTGAAATTTCCAATAATTTAAATTTAATTCAATTTATTTTATATAAGTTTAATTGGTTTTTGAGTTTTAAATATTTACTTTTATAAACTAAATATTTGCGATGATATAATTTCGAATCCACATTTTCTGGTGTCAAACAACAATTATTTTCAGTTACACTTATAATAATTTTACATGGGTTGGTAATATTTGCTTGCCATCTATTAATATTTTCTTCTTTAAATTCAGGATTGGATTGATGATAATTAATAAATTGATTAAAAGGTAAAAATAAATATTCTGGTAATCTTGCAATAAATTCAGCATTTGAATCTTCAATTAGATGTGAAAATAACATTTGTTTATATGTGAAATCAATTACATAATCATTTGTTTCATCTATTATTAAACTTTGATTTTTAGATACAATAATAATATGGTGACCATCACATTCTTGTTTATTTTTAATACGCGAACACTTGTTTGATTCTGAACAAGGTTTGTCACAAATACAAACTCTCTTAAAATAAAGTTCTTTTTCTTTATATTGGTAAATATCAACTGTTTGGTCTCTGGTTGCATCTGAAATAAGTATACATTTAACATGTTTATCAGTAACTAATTTTTTTAAAAAATAATTAATATTTATTTTACCACAAAAACCTCTTCTTGTTCCGGTATATGTGGACAGGTCGCATGAGTTAAAACTAGTAATTAATCTTGCAATATCATCCATTATAATAACAAACATTTTTAAATAAAAAATTGATTAACAATGTTTAAAAGGTATTTTATTTATAGTATTAAAAATGAGTTATTATTTAATAGATTTTTCAAAAAAGTCAAATGATTTTAATTTTGATAATGTTATTATTGGAAGAAAAATTAAATCTGACCAAGACAATTGCAAATACTATTTGTACTATCAAACAAATCCAGACGAAACACCGAACGAAATATACATTAAATTACCAAAGCTACGTCAAATTTATAATATGGCAAACCATAAATATGATAAAGTTACAATACCAATATATCCAAATTGGGATTTAACAAATGGTTTTATTGAATGGATTCGCAAATTTGAAACAGATATTCAAGAATGTTTTTCAGAAAGTAAAGTAAAAAGAGAATTTGTTAGTATCCTATCTAAAAAAAATTTGCTAAACTTGATAAAATGCTATATTAATGACAATCCAAAAATTACTTCAAACATTGAGGATAAAACAATTGGACTTGGGGATTTTAAAATAAATGGACAAATTGAACTTGTAATTAAGTTAAGTTATGTTTGGGCTAATAACACAAAATATGGTTTATCATCAAGCATATACCAAATTAAATATTACGCACCTCCAGAACAATTGGATATTAATTTTATTGATCCAGAACCTATTAAAAAACCAGGACAATTTTTACAACCAAGCCAGGTAGGTGCAGTAGTTGCCCCAGTAATTTTTAAACCAAATCCAATCCCCAACCCAGATTTAACCACATCAAAACAAAAATCAGAACAGGCATTACCAGCTCAAATACCAATTAAAATGATTCCCTCACTTAAAGACTTGCAAAAAGCAATTAAAAGCTTAAAACCTGTAGAAGATAATAATTAAATATTTACCTTTATGCAAGTGCTAAAACCAGAAATTGAAGAAGGTAATGTAGAATATAAAAGATTATTAATAAATCTTGATAGCACAAGGCTTGAACAATTATCAACACAAATGAGATGGCGACTAGAAGAAGGTGAAAATGAAGCGATATACTACCTGGGTATAAATGATAATGGTTCAATATATCAAATGAATCAAAGTGAAAAAGAAGAAACTTTAAATAATTTTAATTTACTTGTTGGGAAAAATCAAGCGGAAATTATTAAATGGGAAAATCCAGATGAATCATATTTTAAAATAACTATTAGGAAAATTAATCCTATTCTTCCAGAGATTAGAGTTTTATTACTTGGAGATTCTGAATCAGGGAAAACAACTTTTTTAGCTAATTTAATTTTAAACAAATTTTATAGCGAAAAAATAGATCCTAGAATTTATATGATGAATCATAAACACGAGCTTGAAAGTAAAAAAACTTCATCAGTTAATTGTAATTATGTTGTTCATAACAAAATAAAATACGCATTTATTGAAGCTCCAGGGTATCCAGAGTATTCGAGAACAAAATTTAAATTGGTACTTGGTACTTGTCCGGATATTGTTTTATTATTTGTTAATCCAGATGGAAACCCCAATAAATTCGACAAATTTATTTTAGATAACTTATCAATTCCGTATATTCCAATTGATATTTTTAATGGAAATTCTGAATATAACACGAGAAAACAAATTAATAAAACAAATTTATTTGAAAAAATTTACAAAATACATAAACCAAAACCCTATAATAAAACTAAAACAAAAATAAACATATTAAATATGTACCCCCATAACGATTTGGGTATTGTGGTTTCCGGTTTTTTGGAGTCTGGAAAAATTAAAGTAGGTCAACAATTAATATGGACATATCGCGAAGAAACCTCAACTTGTAAAGTTAATTCAATTCATATTAATTCCGAACCAACAAATGAAACTTGTGCAAACCAAATGTTAACATTATGCCTAAAAACAAACAATAAAATTAAAAAAAATTGGAAACACGGAATATTATCAAGTATAGAATTAAATGAATCTTGGAAAGAAATTAAGTTTACATTCGAAAAATTTTCCAACTCTGCAAATTTATCCAGTTCAGTTTATGGGTTTTGTTCTAATAGAATAGTTCATATTTTTAATATCAGGTTTACCAATGGTCAATTTTGTGGAACAATTAGAAATTATATTCAAGGGGATAATTTGGTTTTGATTGATTTTGACTCAGTTAAGGGAATTATTAAGATAATGTGAATCTAAAAAAAATGAAAAAGAGTTTTTTTATTAACAATAATATTATTATTAATAAAACATTCTTATGGGTAACAGCAATACATCTGATTATAGTTTTCAAGACCATGTGTCAGGAAAATATTTTATAATTGAACGACAATTAGTTAATGAACCAGTTAATATTAAATTTGGTGTTTGTGGGGGTGCAGGAGAACCATCAAACCCATATAAAACACAATGTATTAAAATTAACAACGAAAATCGTCCTCATTCACTACTAACATTTTGTGAAACTCCAAATACTTTAATTATGGATTTTGAAGATAATATTAGATTAACAATAATGAAATCAAATGATAAAATTAATTATAATATTAAAACAAATTCATTTAATATGACCAATGAGTTGGATAATTTTCATAGAACTTGGATCAAATCAGTCCATATGGGAGCTCCAGAATTAGATAAAATGGTTAGTTTTGTTAAATTACCTGACAATGAAACCAAATAATTATTTATTTTATGTATTTTTAGGATGTAATTTATAAGTGGTTCTATATTGAGGGTCTGCACGTGCCATATTACCATTACCATGAGTATGTATCCACGAACCTCCATGCCAACCATTATCAAGTGTTTGAAGTTTAAATCCGTCAACTAACATACTTAGATGATTTTCATTTATACATTTTCCATTAATACATAAAGCACCGCCATTCACATGGAAATTACCATCGTTAATTGTTTCTCCTCTAATATAATTTTTACCATCTTCCCAATCAAAATGTGTATTTCTACCATCTTTTCTTGGCCAATATACACCATGAGATTTATTCATATTCATCAACATTCTATCCCCGTGAATTCCGACTCGAAATGTTGGATTTTCAGT
>JACCDO010186086.1_pt1 | contig 18206 bp, 17 predicted proteins | sample 7446101 | NCBI WGS metagenome assembly JACCDO01 (sample SAMN15323440, study PRJNA562643) | freshwater metagenome | isolation source: river surface water | place: USA:Blue River Watershed | collected 2017-08-16 | reverse complement strand
GGCGCAGAGTTCACCCACGTGCTGCGGCGGCGCTGAACGCCGCCGCCGTGGCGATCAGAGTTCCAGGCCGAGCAGGAATTCCTTGAAGCCCGCGCCCAGTTGCGGGTGGGCCAGTGCCAGCTCGACGTTGGCCTGCAGGAAGCCTTCCTTGCTGCCGCAGTCGTAGCGCTTGCCTTCATAGCGGTAAGCAAAGACCTTTTCACGGCGTAGCAGGCCGGCGATGCCGTCGGTCAGCTGGATCTCGCCACCCACGCCGCGTGGCTGGTTGGCGATTTCGTGGAACACACCCGGCGTCAGGATGTAGCGGCCGGCGACACCCAGGCGCGACGGCGCGGATTCCGGCGACGGCTTCTCGACGATGCGGTTCACGTCCATCAGGTTGTCGTTCACCTGGGTGCCCGCGACGATGCCATAACGGCGCGTGTGCTCGGCAGGCACTTCCTGCACGGCCAGGATGGAGGCGCGCCAGTCGGCGAACTGCTCCACCATCTGCTTCAGGATGCCGCGGCCGGGCTGCGGGCCCACCATCAGGTCATCGGCGAGCAGCACGGCGAAGGGCTCGTTGCCGACCAGGCGCTGGCCGCAGAGCACCGCGTGGCCCAGGCCCAGGGCCTGCGCCTGGCGCACATAGATGCACTCCATGTCGGCGGGTTTGACGCTGCGGACGACGTCCAGCAGTTCCTGCTTGCCGGAGTTCTCGAGCGCCACCTCGAGCTCGAAGGTCATGTCGAAGTGGTCTTCGATGGGGCGCTTGTGGCGGCCGGTGACGAAGATCATTTCGCGCACGCCGGCCTCGTAGGCTTCTTCCACGGCGTACTGGATCAGTGGTTTGTCCACCACGGGCAGCATTTCCTTGGGCTGGGCCTTGGTGGCCGGCAGGAAACGCGTGCCGAGACCGGCAACCGGGAAGATGGCTTTGGTGATCGGTGATCGCGAAGAGGTGGCCATGAATGCACTGGTTGGGGGGGGTGTCGTCGATTGTGTCACGCGAGTTGTGACGGTTATGCCCCCTGGTTGGGGCCCCCAAACATCCACGACCAGGCGCAGTCGCGAGTTGGCAGAACGCGATGGCGCCATGCGGCAGCCCGCAGCGGTGTCGCCGCTGCGGGTCTCGCCGGCAAAAGGCCAGACCGGCGGGCCGTGCCCGCCGGGGGTTACGCCGCCGGCAGTCGGGCCAGTTGCTCGCGCAGGCGTGCGACCGTTTCCTTGAAGCCGGCCACGCGGGCGCGTTCCTGCTCCACGACGGCCGCCGGGGCGCGGGCCACGAAGCTCTCGTTGCCGAGCTTGGCCTCAGCCTTGGTGATTTCGCCTTCCAGGCGCGTGGCTTCCTTGGTCAGGCGGGCACGCTCTGCTTCGACGTCGATCTCGACCTTCAGCGCGAGCTTGGCCGCGCCGTGCACCAGCACTGGCGACGTGGCGCTCTGCTTGGCGAACTCGGCGTCATCGGCAATCAGCTCGACGGCGCTGAGCTTGGCCAGCACCTTCAGCACGGCAGCGGCTTCAGACAGGAAGGACAGATCGCCGCCCACCAGCAGCGGCACGCGGTCGCTGGGGCTCAGCGCCATCTCGGCACGCAGACTGCGCGTCGTGCCGACGACTTCCTTCAACTGCGCCACCCAGGCGTCGGCCGCCGCGTCGATGCGCTCCGGCTGGGCGACCGGGTAGGGCGCCTGGCCGATGTAGGCGACCGTCTTGCGCGCGGCGATGGGGGCCACGGCTTGCCACAGTTCTTCGGTGATGAAGGGCGCGATGGGATGCAGCAGGCGCAGCGTGGTCTCCAGCACGCGGATCAGCGTGCGGCGCGTGCCGCGTTGCTGGGCTTCGTTGCCGTTCTGGATCTGAACCTTGGCGATCTCGAGGTACCAGTCGCAGTACTCGTCCCAGACGAAGCTGTAGATGGCATTGGCGACGTTGTCGAGGCGGTATTCGGCGAAGCCCTGGGCGACAGCCGCCTCCACGCGCTGCAGCTCGCTGGTGATCCAGCGATCGGCGTGGCTGAAGACGTTGTAGCCGGGCGGGCAGGCGCCTTGCTCGTGCGCGAGGCCGCAGTCCTGGCCCTCGGTGTTCATCAGCACGAAGCGCGTCGCGTTCCAGAGCTTGTTGCAGAAGTTGCGGTAGCCCTCGCAGCGCTTGGTGTCGAAGTTGATGTTGCGGCCGAGTGACGCGTAGGACGCCATCGTGAAGCGCAGCGCGTCGGCGCCGTAGGCCGGCATGCCTTCAGGGAATTCCTTCTTCACGCGAGCGGCCACCTTGGGCGCCGTCTCGGGCTTGCGCAGGCCGGTCGTGCTCTTCTTCGTCAGCGTCTCCAGGTCGCAGCCCTGGATGAGGTCGACCGGGTCCAGCACATTGCCTTCGGACTTGCTCATCTTCTGGCCCTGCGAGTCGCGCACCAGGCCGTGGATGTAGACGTCCTTGAACGGCACCTTGCCGGTGAAGTGCGTCGTCATCATGATCATCCGGGCGACCCAGAAGAAGATGATGTCGTAGCCGGTCACGAGCACGGACGACGGCAGGAAGAGTTCCTGCTCCAGCGTCTTCTCGGGCCAGCCCAGCGTGGAGAAGGGCACCAGGGCCGACGAGTACCAGGTGTCCAGCACGTCGGGGTCGCGCGTCAGCTCACCCAGGTAGCCGGCCGCCTTGGCGCGGGCGTGGGCTTCCTCTTCGCTGCGTGCGACGAACAGCTCGCCGCCCGTGCCGTACCAGGCCGGGATCTGGTGGCCCCACCACAGCTGGCGCGAGATGCACCAGTCCTGCAGGTTGCCCATCCAGTGGTTGTAGGTGTTGACCCACTGCTCGGGGTGGAACTTGACGGCGCCGGTGTCCACGGCGGCGATGGCCTTGTCGGCAATGCTCTTGCCGTCGGCGCTGGGCTTGGTGACGGCGACGAACCATTGGTCCGTCAGCATGGGCTCGATGACCTGGCCGGTGCGCTCGCAGCGCGGCACCTGCAGCTTGTGCTTCTTGACCTCGACGAGCAGGCCCAGCGCATCGAGGTCGGCGACGATCTTCTTGCGGGCCACGAAGCGGTCCAGGCCGCGGTAGGCCTCGGGGGCTTGATCGTTGATGCGGGCCTGCAGGTCCAGCACCGTGATCATCGGCAGCTTGTGGCGCTGACCGACGGCGTAGTCGTTGGTGTCATGCGCGGGCGTGACCTTGACGACGCCGGTGCCGAACTCGCGGTCCACGTAGTCGTCGGCAATCACCGGGATCTCGCGGTCGGTCAGCGGCAGCTTCACCAGCTTGCCGATCAGCGCCGCGTAGCGCTCGTCCTCCGGGTGCACCATGACGGCCACGTCGCCCAGCATGGTCTCGGGGCGCGTCGTGGCGACGACCAGCGAGCCCGAACCGTCGGCCAGCGGGTAGCGGATGTGCCACAGCGAGCCGTCTTCCTCCTCAGACGACACCTCCAGGTCCGACACGGCGGACTGCAGGATGGGGTCCCAGCTCACGAGACGCTTGCCGCGGTAGATCAGGCCTTCCTCGTACAGGCGCACGAAGGTCTCGACGACGACGGTCGAGAGCTTCTCGTCCATCGTGAAGTACTCGTGGCTCCAGCTCACCGAGTCGCCCAGGCGGCGCATCTGGCCGGTGATGGTGTTGCCGGACTCCTGCTTCCAGTCCCACACACGGGCGACGAAGTTCTTGCGCCCCAGGTCGTGGCGACTGGTGCCTGCCGCTTGCAGCTGGCGTTCCACGACGATCTGCGTGGCGATGCCGGCGTGGTCGGTGCCGGGCACCCACAGCGTGTTGTCGCCCTTCATGCGGTGGTAGCGCGTCAGCGAGTCCATCACCGTCTGGTTGAAGGCGTGGCCCATGTGCAGCGTGCCGGTGACGTTGGGCGGCGGCAGCTGGATGCTGAAGGAGGGCTTGGCCGGGTCCAGCGTCGGCGCGTAGAGGCCGGCGGCCTCCCAGGCAGGGCCCCAGTGGGCTTCCAGGGCGGCGGGTTCGAAGGACTTGGCGAGTTCGGTCACAGGGCGGTCTCGGCTGTCGCCCCGTGCTCACGGGGCGGGTCATCAGGGGAGTGAGCGGGCGATTTTAGAGGGCGCCCTCCGGGGCGATACAAAACGAAACCCGGCGATACCGCACCGAGATGCGCCGCCGCGCGCTGACGGGAATCATGAGCGTCATCACCACACCGGGCCTCGAGCGCCCTGACGGAGCAACGCCATGAACTTCTTTCGTCGCTGGCACGCACACCACGAGTTTCACCATCACTTCGGCCACCGCCATCACGGCCGTGGTTTCGGCGACGCTGCTGATGGCTTCGCCCACCACCTGCTGGCCCGGGCCGGCGCCAAGCTGGACCTCGACGCCGAGCAGCAGCGCCTGCTCGGCGTCTGGTTCGAACAGCTCCAGCGCCAGCGCGCGGCGCTGAAGGGCCTGGCGCGCGGGCCGGAGTTGGCCGGCCTCATCGCGGGTGAGGAATTTCCGCGCGAGTCGGCGCAGCAGCTGTTCGATGCACGGCTGGATGCGCTGCGCGCCGCCGGACCGTCGCTCGTCGACTCGTTCGGCGAGTTCTTCGATTCGCTGGACGCCGAGCAGCGCCAGGTGCTGCGCTTCATGATGCGGCGCCTGGGCCGTGGCCGGCATCAGCGCGACGACGCATGATGGACGTGCATTGCGGGACCCAGCCGCGCGGCCGTCTGCAGCCCCGCATCGACCGCAACCGCTGCGAGGGCAAGGGCAGCTGCCTGGCTGTCTGCCCTTTCAACGTGTTCAGCCTTGGCAAGCTGCCACCGCAGGACCGCCAGGGGCTGAGCCTGTTCGGCAAGCTGCGCGGCATGGCCCATGGCTGGGAACAGGCGTTCACGCCCAATGCGGCGGCCTGCGAGGCCTGCGGGCATTGCGTCAAGGCCTGCCCCGAGCGCGCCATCACGCTGGTGCGGGCCGAATAATCCGGCCATGCACCGATTGCTGCTGATCGACGACGACGAGGCGCTGGCCGGCCCGTTGTCGCAATACCTGGCCCGCTTCGACCTGCAGCTTGAAGCCGTCACGCGCCCGAGCGCCGCGCTGCAGCGGCTGGCCGCCGAGCGCTTCGATGCGCTCATCCTCGACGGCATGCTGCCGGAGATGGATGGCTTCGAGTTCTGCCGGCAACTGCGTGCGGGCAACGCGGCCTGGCGCGACATCCCGGTGCTGATGCTGACCGCGCGGGGTGACCTGACCGACCGCGTCGTCGGCCTGGAGCTGGGCGCCGACGACTACCTGCCCAAGCCCTTCGAGCCGCGCGAACTGGCGGCGCGGCTGCAGACCATCCTGCGGCGTACACGGCTGGCGCCCGTGGCAGTGCCGCCTCAGCCGGCGCTGGCGGTATCACGCCTGTGTTTCGAGGGTCTGGAGATCGACATGGCGCGGCGCGAGGTGCGCGGTGCCGCTGGCCTGGTCGAGCTGACCGGGACCGAGTACGAACTGCTGCTGATGCTGGCGCGCGAGCCCGGCAAGGTGTTCTCGCGTGACGACATCCTCAACCGCCTGCGCGGCCAGGAGGCCGAGCTGTTCACGCGCGCCGTGGACATTCTTGTGAGCCGGCTGCGCCGCAAGCTCGAACCGCTGGCAGCGCTGAAGACGCTGCGCAACGCCGGCTATTGCTTCGCACTGCCGGAGCGCGCGTCGTGAGAAACCACGCCTACGACCACCGCTGGCGCGAGCGCTGGGAACGCAAGCAGAAGAAGCGCGCCCAGCGCCTGAAGCGCATGCAGCGGGACTGGAACTACCGCTGGCGCGTGCGGCATCGCTGGCACCAGCGCTGGCATCACCAGCATGCGCGCTTCAAGCATTCGCTGGGCGCGCGGCTGATCGCCATCTTCGTCGTGCTGGCCTGTGCGAGCAGCGTCATCCTGTGGAGCGCCATGGGCAGCCGCTACGGCCTGCTGTGGGCCGTGCCCGCGCTGTTGGTCGTCACGGGCCTCGCGTTCGGGGGCATCCGTCACATGGTGCGGCCGCTGCATGCGCTGGCCATGGGCGCCGAAGCCTTTCGTCGCGGCGAGTTTTCGCATCGGGTGCCCATCATCCACGGCGACGAGATCGGTGACCTGGCGGCCCGGTTCAACCAGATGGCCGCCGACATCCAGGCCATGCTGGACGGCAAGCGCGCACTGTTGCTGGCCATCAGCCACGAGCTGCGCAGCCCGTTGACGCGGGCGCGCCTGCATGCGGAGCTGGTGGAGGAGGGCGCGTCTCGGGACGCGCTGCTGCAGGAACTGGCGCAGATGCGCGACCTCATCACGTCGCTGCTGGAGAGCGAGCGGCTGGGCAGCGGGCATCGAGCGTTGCAGCGCGCCGATTGCGACCTGGCCGCGTTGGTGCAGGAGCAGGCGCAGCCGGGTGTGGTGCTGAGCATCGAGCCCGATCTGCCGGTGCTGAAGCTGGACCGCCTGCGTGTGCAGCTGTTGTTGCGCAACCTGCTGCACAACGCCTTGCGCCACAACGACGGCACGCGCGGCGCGGTGCAGCTAGGGCTGGTCCGCGAGGGCGCGGGTGTACGGTTGACGGTGCGCGACTTCGGCCCCGGTGTGCCACCCGCCGCGCTGGCGCAGCTGGGCCAGCCCTTCTACCGGCCGGATGAAGCCCGCACGCGCGGCGAGGGCGGCGTCGGCCTGGGCCTGTGCCTGTGCCGGCTGGTGGCCGAAGCGCACGGCAGCGAGCTGCAGCTGCGCAACGCCGAGCCGGGTTTCGAGGCGAGCGTGCGTTTCGGCGCGGACGGCTGAGCGGGCGTCGCGCGCGGTGCTCGCCTGCGGCGATCACATGAACAAATGTTCTCCCGCGTTTGGGTTGCACCGAAACGCGGGCCACGCGCTGTGCGCGCGGTACTCGCCTGCGGCGATCACATGAACAAGTGTTCTCCCGCGTTTTCGCCGCCGAGGATGACGTAGTTCACTTTCTTCAGGTCGGTCAGCTGCGTGCCGCCGGCGTAGGAGATGGAGCTTTGCAGGTCTTCCTGCATCTCGCGCAAGGTGTCGGCGAGGCGGCCCTTGACCGGCTCCAGGATGCGCTTGCCCTCGACGTGGCGGTACTCGCCCTTGTTGAAGTCGCTCGCGGAGCCGTAGTACTCCTTGTAGCGCTTGCCGTCGACCTCTACCGTCTGGCCGGGTGAGTCCTCGTGGCCGGCGAACAGCGAGCCGATCATGACCATGCTGGCGCCGAAGCGAATGCTCTTGGCGATGTCGCCGTGGTGGCGGATGCCGCCATCGGCCACGATGGGCTTGGTGGCCACGCGCGAGCACCACTTCAGCGCCGACAACTGCCAGCCGCCGGTGCCAAAGCCGGTCTTGAGCCGCGTGATGCAGACCTTGCCGGGGCCGACGCCCACCTTGGTCGCGTCGGCGCCCCAGTTCTCGAGGTCGATGACGCCTTCCGGCGTGCCGACGTTGCCAGCAATGACGAAGGCCTCGGGCAGCTTTTGCTTGATGTGGGCGATCATGCGCTGCACGCTTTCGGCGTGGCCGTGCGCGATGTCGATGGTCAGGTAGTCGGCGCCGACACCCTCGGCGGCCAGTTGATCTACCAGCGCGTAATCGGCCGGCTTCACGCCGACGCTCAGCGACACCATCAGGCCTTTCTCGCGCATGCTGCGGGCATAGGCCAGGCTGTCGAGATCGAAGCGGTGCATCACGTAGAAGTAGCCATCGCGCGCCAGCATCTCGGTGATGGGCTCGTTCACGACGGTCTTCATGTTCGCGGGGACGACAGGCAGCTTGAAGCGGCGCGGACCGAACGGCACCGAGGTGTCGCAGGCCGAACGGCTCTCCACGCGGCACTTGCGCGGCAGCAGCAGGATGTTGTCGTAGTCGAAGATTTCCATGTCAGTGGTGTTCACAGTTGCGGCGCGCGTTAGGCAGTGCGCGACCTGGGCTGCGAGCGCTTGACTTGCTTCGGCAAAAGGGCTGGCGCCCTCGACGGCCGGGGAGGCCGTGGCGTCGCTGGCTGACTTCGCTGTCGAAGTCAAGGCGCGACGCGCCGGGCCGAAGACAAAATTTGGGCCCGGTGATTGATTCTACGCGGGGCTCAATGGCCGAAGAACTTGCGGTGAATGCGCCGCGTCGTCCACCACACGCCGGCCAGCACGATGGGAATGGCCGCGCCGGCCGCCAGCTCCGGCGCCACCGGCAGCCAGCCTTCGGTCTTCAGCGCCTTGAAGAAGTACAGCAGCAGGCTGACGACGTAGTAGGTGATGGCCGCGAGCGACAGGCCTTCCACGGTGGCCTGCATGCGCAACTGGGTGCGCTGGCCTTCGCCCAGCTGCGACAGCAACTGCTGGCTCTGGGCCTCGGTGGCGATGTCCACCCGCGTGCGCAACAGCGCGCTGGCGCGCGAGATGCGCTGCGACAGCTCGGCCAGCCGCTGCGCCGTCGCGGCCACTGTCGCGATGGCCGGCGACAGCCGGCGCTGCATGAACTCGCCCAGCGTCTGCGTGCCAGCGACCTTGCCTTCGTGCAGTTCGTCCAGCCGGTTCGTGACGATGGCGTGATACGCCTGCGTGGCGCCAAAGCGGTACTGGTGCTCGGCCGTGGCGTGCTCGACGCGCGCGGCGGTGGAGATGAGGTCGTCCAGCAGCTCGGCCTCGGAGGCGCCATGCTGCTGCAGCCGTGCCGTGATGGCCGCCAGTGTGGCTTCCAGTTCGGCCAGCGTGGCGCCCAGCGCCTTGGCGGCGGGCAGGCCGCGCAGCGCCATGAGGCGGTACGTCTCGAGTTCCAGCAGCCGCTGCGAGATGCGCCCGGCGCGGGTTTCCGGCGTGCCGGGCTCGGCCAGCACCACCATGTGCTCGAAGCCGCTGCCGCGCAGGTGAAAGTCCGTCAAGACGAGCGAATGGCCGCCCATGGTCGACGCGACGACGGCCTGGTCGCCGAACCACGCTTTCGCTTCGGCGAGCGCGCCGCTGGTGAAGGTCAGCGGCCGCTCGATCATGACGAGCTTGATCGCGGCGAAGGTGCGGCCGGGAATGCGGCTGAGCCAGTCGGTCGCCACGCGCAGCGTCAGCGTGTCCAGCGTCTGCGGGCTGGCCTCGGCGTCGGCCGGCAGTGCCTGCACGACGGCGTAGCGCGTGAACTCGGCGTGGCGTTCCCACTTCATCGAAAACTCGCCGCAGCGCAGCCGCAGGAAGTTGGCGTGCAGCGCCTCCTCGGGCAGGGACTGCTGCCCGGGCAGCAGGCGCAGGTGGGCGTGCTCATCGGCGCGGCTGATGCCGTCGTTCAGCACGGCGATGTGGACGATGAGCGCCGGCAGCCGGATGCGGGCCGGCGGGCGGGCATGCACCTCGTTGTGCAGCGTCAGGCGCAACGGGTCATCGGGCGGCAGCAGGCGGTCTTCGTTCATGGCCTAAGTCTAGGAGGCTGTCGGGCTTTGGGCCTGGAGCGCGCCGGGGCGAGTTGCGGGGCAAGGCAAGGCGCCGACGAGGCGTGGGATGGGCCCCCACAACGAGTCGGCAACGCCGAATTGCCCCGCAAATCGCCCCGGCCCCTGGGGTTGGGCCTGCAAGGGGGCTGATCCGTCGTTGCAAATGCTCGCTGGACATCGAGTCCAGCTCCGCTTTGCGCCTCGGCTGAGCCCCCTTGCAGGCCCAACGCGCTCCAGGCCCAAAGTCCGACAGCCTCCTGGTGTGTAGAGAAGTCGAGCGATCGCGTCGATAAAATTTGAGCCTTCGTACTTCAACAGGCGGCGGCTTCCGTCTTCAATATGCAAGCTTCATTCCCGCCCGTGGTCATCAGCGGCACCGGCCTGTACCGGCCCCCGCATGTCATCACCAACGCCGAACTGGTCGAGGCCTTCAACCGCTACGCCGATCTGCAGAACGAGCAGCATGCGGCGGAGATCGCGGCCGGCGAGCGCGCCGCGCTGACGCATTCCAGCGTCGAGTTCATCGAGAAGGCCTCCGGCATCAAGCAGCGCTACGTCATCGAGAAAGACGGCGTGCTGGACCCGACGCGCATGTATCCGCGCTTCACGCCGCGTGGCGACGAGGAACTCTCGCTGATGGCCGAGATCGCCGTCGACGCTGCCAAGAAGGCGCTTACGCAGGCCGGCAAGACCGGGGCGGACATCGACGCCGTGCTTTGTTCGAGCGCCAACATGCAGCGGGCCTACCCGGCGATGGCCGTGGAGATCCAGCAGGCGCTGGGCGCGGGCGGCTACGGCTTCGACATGAACGTGGCCTGCTCGTCGGCCACCTTCGCGCTGGAGCAGGCCTTCAACGCCGTGCGTACTGGGGCGTCGAAATGCGTGCTGGTCGTGAACCCGGAAATCACGTCGGCCCACCTGGAGTGGCGCGACCGTGACTGCCACTTCATCTTCGGCGACGTCTGCACGGCGCTGATCGTGGAGCGCGCCGACACGGCCACCGGGCCGGACCAGTGGGAGATCCTCGGCACGCAGCTGGCCACGCAGTTCAGCAGCAACATCCGCAACAACTTCGGCTTCATGAACCGCGCCGAGGACCGTGCCGCCGACGCCCGCGACCTGACCTTCTATCAGGAGGGACGCAAGGTCTTCAAGGAAGTGGTGCCGATGGCGGCCGCTCACATCGAGACCCATCTCGGCAAGCTGGGGCTGGAGCCCACGCAGATGCGTCGCTACTGGCTGCACCAGGCCAACCAGGGCATGAACCAGCTCGTCATCAAGAAGCTCGTCGGCGCGGATGCCGGCGACGACGTCGCGCCGCTGATCCTGAACGAATACGCGAACACCGCGTCGGCGGGCTCCATCATTGCGTTCCATCACCATCGCGCCGACCTGAAGCCCGGCGATGCCGGCGTGATCTGCTCGTTCGGTGCGGGCTATTCGATCGGCAGCGTCGTGGTGCGCAAGCGCTGAAGGCGCGGCGCGGGGCATATCAGCCCCGCAGCTTGAAGCGCGCCACCAGATCGAGCAGTCGCGTCGCGTGGTCGCGCAAGGTCTGCGCGGCTGCCGCGCTCTGTTCGGCCAGCGCGGCGTTCTGGTGGGTGGTTTGATCCAGCTGCCGCACAGCGGCCCGCACGGCGGAGAGGCTGGCGGCCTGCTCACGGTTGGCTGTGTTGACATCGTGAATCAGGGCCGCCACCTTGCCGAATTCGGCCACGGTGCGCTGCACGGTGTCACCGGCTCGGCCGACGGTGGCCGTACCTGCCTCGACGCGCGCGACGCTGCTGTCGATCAAGGCCTTGATCTCGTGGGCCGCGTCGGCGGAACGCTTGGCCAGCGACCTCACCTCGGAAGCGACGACCGCGAAGCCGCGCCCCTGCTCGCCGGCGCGGGCGGCCTCGACCGCAGCGTTCAGCGCCAGGATGTTGGTCTGGAACGCGATGCCGTCGATGAGGCTGATGATGTCGGCGATGCGGCTGGAGCTGCTGGCGATCTCGGCCATCGTGCGCACCGTCTCCGACACAGCCTGGCCGCCTTCCTGCGCCACCTCTGACGCCTGACGGGCGAGTTCGGAGGCTCTGTCGGTGTTGGTCGCGCTTTGGTCCAGCATGTCCGTCAGCCGCTGCAGCGTGGCGGCGGATTCCTCGAGCTGGCTGGCCTGCGCCTCGGTGCGCTCGCTCAGCTGAAGGCTGCCCGAGGCGATCTCGCCGGAGTCGGTGGCCACGAGCTGCGCGTTCTGCCGCACTTCGCCGACGAGGTGGGCCAGGTGGTCGCCCATCTGTGCCAGGGCCTGCAGCAACTCGCCGGTTTCGTCGCGGTTGTCGTTGCGGATGTCCTGGGTGAGGTCGCCCGCTGCGACTCGGTTGGCATGGCGGACCGCGCGGTTCAGGGGCACGGTGATGTGCCGCACCGTGATCAGCGCGATCGCGAACAGCAGCGCCGCACCGGCAGCGGCCGCAGCGATCAGCCACCAGCGCGCGTGCAGCGCGACGGCCTGGCCGGCCTCGTCCTCTTCGGCCGCATGCTTCTCGATGGCGTCGCTGAGCTTCTCCATCGCGGTTTCCAGCGCCTTGAAGGCGGTGTTGAAGGCGGCCATCTGCTGCTCGGCGCGGTCGGGATCGGTGTCGGCCAGCTTGACGACGTTGGCGGTGCTCGTGATGTAGCCCTGCAGCGCTGCCCGTGCGGCCTTGACGTCGGTGAGGATGGCCGGCGGCAGCGGTTGGCGGCCGAGGAAGTCGATGCGCTGCTCCAGCGCCTGCGTGTGCTCGGCCAGGTCCTTGCGCAGCTCGGCCATCGCTGCGGCGTTGTGCCGTTGGCCGTGGTACATCGCGCCGAGCGCATCGGCGCGCAGGGCGTCGTGCATCATGTCGGCCTCCACCTGCGCCCGCAGTGCGCCATTGGCGGCCGCCACGCGGGCGGCGGTGTCGCTCATCTGGTTGAGGGCCAGGTAGCCGACGATAGCGACGACCACGAAGAACGCGAGGCCGGTGCCGCTCAGCGCCAGCAGCCGCAGTCGGATGGTGATTCTCATGAGCCGCTTTCCTTTCAGAATCGCGCCGACAGGCCCAGCGTCCAGGCCAGGTCGGGCGCGGCGCTGCTGAGGCCGCGCGACGCGGCGATGTCGACCTGCAGGTCGCGGCTCAGCAGATAGGCCAGGCCGGTGTCCAGCGTCGTGACCTGGCCGCCATGCCGTTGCGACGTCAGCTGCTGGCCGGAGACCTCGATGAAGCCGCGCAGATTCTGCGTGAACGACTTGCCCAGCACGGCCGCCAGGATGCCGCCGACGTAGCGGCCCGAGGTGTCACGGTCCTGGTAGATGCCGGGCATGACGCCCAGTGACCAGCCGCCGGCGAATTCCCACTCGGCCACCATGCGCAGGGAAGGGCGCCAGCCGTCGCCGCGGAACGCGCGCGAGCCGGAATCCGCATCGACATGCAGCAGCCAGCCGATGCCCGGCGTCAGCGTTTCCTCGTCGCCATCGCGCTGGTGCCATTTGACGCCGAGCGCGACATCGCCCCAGCCCGACTCGCGGTAGACGCCCGTGGCGTCGCTGATGCGCAGTCGCAGTCGCCCATCGGTTTCCAGGCGTATCTCGAGCGTGTCTGACACGCCGATGCGCAGCAGCGTGGGCGTTGCGGTCAGTCGCGCGCGAAGCCCGGCCTGGCGCTGGCGTTCGCCGGCGATGCTCGTCTCGATCTGGATGCGGCCACGCCCGACGACGTCGCTGGACTCGACGAAATCCGGGCGGTCCGTGGCCAGAGGTTCGTCGTCGGCATGGGCCGAGAGCATCGGCGCACTCATCATCACCATGGCGATCAGCGGGTGGACCCGCCAGATGGGCTTGCACATGTCGACCTCCCGTCCCAGGCGCTGTGACCGGGCCACTCTATCGAAGCGCCTGGGGCGGCGCTAGGCTTGCGCGCAGCGGGTGTGTCGCGTATTTACGAGGCTCGCCGCAAGGCAGGCCCGCCCAGCCTTGCGGCTAGCCTTCAGCAGCGAGCGTGGCGGCATCCGCTATCGTGCCGGCATGAGCGACTTGACCTTCTTCTGGCACGACTACGAGACCTTCGGCCGCGTGCCGCGCCGCGACCGGCCCGCCCAGTTCGCGGGGCTGCGCACCGACGCCGAGCTGCGCGAGATCGGCGACCCGTTGATGCTGTATTGCCAGCCGGCGCCCGACTACCTGCCCGACCCCGAGTCCTGCCTGCTCACGGGCATCCTGCCGCAGCACTGCCTGCAGCAGGGCGTGCCGGAGCACGAGTTCGCTGCGTCGATCGAGGCCGTGCTGGCGCAGCCCGGCACGGTGGGCGTGGGCTACAACAGCATCCGCTTCGACGACGAGGTCACGCGCCACCTGTTCTGGCGCAATCTCATCGACCCCTATGCGCGCGAGTGGCAGAACGGCTGCGGCCGCTGGGACCTGCTGGACGTCGTGCGTTGTGCCTATGCCTTGCGGCCGGATGGCCTGGTCTGGCCTCGCCACGAGGACGGTCGACCGAGCTTCAAGCTCGAACACCTGACCGTGGCCAATGGCGTGGCGCACGAGGCTGCGCACGATGCCTTGTCCGACGTGCGGGCCACGGTGGCGCTGGCCCGCAAGCTGCGCGACGCCCAGCCCAAGCTGTGGGAGTTCTGCGTCAAGTTGCGCAGCAAGCAAGCCGTGTGGGACGAGATCGGCGTGGGCAAGCCTTTTCTGCACATCTCGGGCATGTACGGGCCGGAGCGCGGCTGTGTCGCCGTGGTCTGGCCGCTGGCGCCGCATCCGACGAACAAGAACGAGCTGATCGTGTGGGACTGCGCGACCTCGCCCGACGAACTGCTGACGCTGAACGCCGAGGCCATCCGCGCCCGCATGTTCACGAAGCAGGACGCCTTGCCCGAGGGCGTCTCGCGGCTGCCCATCAAGACCATCCACGTCAACAAGTCGCCCATCGTCATCGGCAACCTCAAGACGCTCAGCCCCGAGATGGCGGCGAAGTGGGGGCTGGACATGGAGGCGCAACTCGCCCACGCGCGGCTGCTGGCGGCCAAGGGGCGCTTGCTGGACGGCCTGTGGGCCGACGTCTTCGAACGCGAGCCGTTTGCTGCGGCGGACGTGGACGAAGACCTCTACGGGGGCTTCATCGGCAACGAGGATCGCCGTGCATTGAACCGCGTGCGTACCACCTCGCCCGAGCAACTGGCCGAGCGTGCGGCCCAGGGCAAGCTGGCCTTCCAGGACAAGCGGCTGGATGAACTCGTGTTCCGCTGGCGCGCGCGCAACTTCGCGCAGAGCCTGTCGGCCGAGGAGACGCAGCGCTGGCAAGCGCACCTCGCGGCGCGTCTGCACGAAGGGGAGGGCGGCGCGCTGACGCTGTCGGCCTTCATGGAGCGCATCGACGAGCTGGGCGAGTCGGCCGACGAGCGCGGCGAGCAGATTCTGTCGGCCCTGTACGACTACGCGGAGCAGATTGCGCCTTGAGGCGCGGCGGCGGCCGGCGCGATGGTCGAAAGCAGGGAGTCCTGCGATAGTCGGGCTTGGCAATAAGACCTGAGGAGACTTACATGAGCAGCGCTGCAACCGCCTCCACCGATGACTCCACCTCCGCCCGGCTGCGGGCGCTGCTGGTCCGGGCGCCGACGGCCGTGGCCTTCGTGTCCGGCCAGCGATTCGAGCTCGTCAGCGAGGAGTTCAACCATCTTTTCGGGCACGGCGACGACAGTGACCTGGGTGGCCAGAGCACGCGCGCCGTCCACACGACCGACCTGGCCCATGCCGGTTTGCACGAGCGCGCCGCCGCCGCCTTCGCGGCGGGGCGGCCGCTCGACGAAGAGATCGAGTACGTCAAGCGGGACGGCCACCGCTTCTGGGGTCGCCTGCAGGCAACGCCGGTGAACTGGGACATCCCGGCCGGTGAGTCGCTGTGGATCGTCGAGGACGTGACGACGGCGCGCGCACAGCGTCTGCAGCCGACCTGGACAGCCAAGCACGACGCCGTCACGGAGCTGGCCAACCGCCGCGAATTCGAGCGCCGGCTGGCGGAACATGTCGGCAGCCGCCGCAGCGAGCCGGTGTCGGTGCTCTGGCTGGACGTCGACAAGTTTGCCGATGTCGTCAGCGGCATGGGCCCGGAGGTGGGCGACCATTTCCTCTACGGGCTGGGCCAGATGCTGATCAGCAAGGTGCGCGCCTCCGACCTCGTCGCTCGCCTGGAGGACGACCACTTCGCCATCCTGCTGCCCGATTGCGACCAGCATTACGCGCAGATCATCGCCGAGAAGATCCGCGCCGCCGTGGCGGCCTACCGGCTGCGCTGGGGTCTGCATCGGACGCGCGTGAAGGCGTCCGTCGGCGTCGTGCAGATCCACACGACGCTGTCCACCGTCGACGCCGTGCTGGGCGCGGGCGCGCTGGCCTGCACCGAGGCCAAGGCGGCGGGCGGCGACAGCGTGCGGGTGTTCGTGTCGGCCGGCGGTTTCGAGGAACTGGCGGGCTGAATGCACACATCGGCCGCTGCTGATGGGTGGATCAGCGGTGTTTTTCGCCGAATGTTCTAAAGTTCGGGCTGGCGCTGCCGATGTACGGCTCAGCGCCGCACCACTGAAGCTTTCATGAACGTCCCGCTGTCCACCGCCCTGAATGGCATCTCGTCCGCCAACGAGCGGCTGCGTGCGGCTGCGTCCAACATCGCCAACCTGGCCACCAGCAACCAGTACCGCGCGACGACCGAGCCCACCAACGTCGACAAGGTGCCGGCGCGCGAGATCAATCCGGCCAGCGACATCGTGGAGCAGCAGTCGGCGGCTTATGCGTTCGTGGCCAACCTGAAGGTGCTGCAGACGCAGCTGAACACGACAGGCGCGCTGCTCGACATCAAGGCCTGAGCCCCACCCGCGCGACCAAAGCGGCCCGTCAAGGGCCGCTTTTTCGTTGGGCGTTCATGGCGTGGCGGGCTGCACCTCGGCCGGCGCCGTGCGTTGGCTGGCCCAACGCGTGGGCAGGTCGCGCAGCACGGCTTTCGCGTCCAGTGTGCGCAGCGGGATCGCCACATCCGCCGGGATGCGCTGCTGCGCCAGCAAAGCCATGTAGCGCAGCGCCGACACGCGCAGGAAGGACGCGAAGTTGCCGACGGCGCCGCGCGCCTGCACCAGTTCGTCGTGCAGCTTCTCGATGAGCTGCACGACGCTCATGCCGTCACGCGCGGCGATGTCCTCCAGCACCTCCCAGTGCAGGTTTTCGAGCCGGACGCTGGTGATCACGCCGTGCAGCCGAACCGAGCGCGTGCGCGACTCGTAGGACTCGGGGTTGGCGCTGACGAAGACTTCGCACATGGGTCACCTCCACGCGGCATTCTGCGCCGCGATCAGTGGCTGATGCGCGTGCCCAGCACGGTGAGGAACTGCGCGATCCAGGCCGGGTGTGCGGGCCAGGCGGGTGCCGTCACGAAATTGCCGTCGGTGACGGCCTGGTCGACGGGGATGCTGGCGTAGCTGGCCCCGGCCAGTTCCACCTCGGCGGCGCAGGCCGGGTAGGCCGAGATCTTGCGGCCACGGATGACGCCTGCGGCGGCCAGCAACTGTGCGCCATGGCAGATGGCGGCGATGGGCTTGTTGGCCTTCGCGAAGTGCTGCACCAGCGGCAGCACGCCGGCCACCGTGCGCAGGTATTCGGGCGCGCGGCCGCCGGGGATGACGAGGCCGTCGTAGTCGGCCGGCTGCACGGCGTCAAAGCTCGCGTTCAGCGTGAAGCGGTGGCCGGGCTTCTCGGAGTAGGTCTGTGCGCCCTCGAAGTCGTGGATGGCCGTCAGCACGAAGTCGCCGGTCGCCTTGCCTGGGCAGACCGCATCCACCTGATGCCCCACGGCCAGCAAGGCCTGGAAGGGCACCATGATTTCGTAGTCCTCGACGTAGTCGCCCGCGAGCAGCAGCAGCTTCTTTCCCATGCGTGTCTCCTGGAGGTTGGAGACTGGATTCTGGGAACTGTGCGGCGCGGGCGGGTAGTAGCGGGTTGTTCTTGGGGGCGGTGCGCGGTTCACCCCGTTTGGCGCGCGGCTGCGTACAAGCAGAGGTCCCATGCCTGTGAAGGACCTGCCATGAAGTCACTGCACCACCTGCGTCGCCGCACGGCGCTGCACCAACCGTCGGTGCGCGCCGGCCAGGCCGCTTGGCGCGTGGGCTTTGCCCCACGCCGGCGGCAATGCGCCAACGCCTGCCGCGCGCTGATGATGGCTCGACGGGTGCTCCCCCGGCGCGGGGCGGCGTAGCATCCGCGCCGCATGGCAGGGAGCGAAACCACCGATGAATCCCTCATCGCCAGCTATCTGCGCGGCGACATGGGCGCGTTCGACCGCCTCTACCGTCGCCACGACCGCAAGACCTTCGCCTTCGTCCGCCAGATGCTGCACCCCACGGACCGTGCCACGGTGGAAGACCTGCACCAGGACGGCTGGCTGGCCGTCGCCAGCAAGGCCGCCAGCTTTTCGCCGGGCAAGGCCAGGTTCTCGACCTGGCTCTACACCGTGATGCGCAACCAGGTGCTGGACCATCTGCGCGCGCGCCAGGTGCGGCCCGCCGGTGACGACGAGGTCGACCCGGACGGCCTGGTCTCTGGCGTGCTGGCGCCGGAGCGGGCGCTGGCCGAGAAGCGCCTCGTGCTGGCCGTGGAGCGCGAGTTGCTGGCGTTGTCGGTCGAGCAGCGGGAAGCCTTCCTGCTGTTCACGGTGGTCGAAATGAGCCTGGCCGAGATCGCCGACGTGACGCAGGCGCATCCCGAGACCGCCAAGACCCGGCTGCGCTCCGCGCGGGAGGCGTTGCGGCATCGGGTGCAGGGGTGGCGTGTTGGCTGAGTTCGAGGCTCTGTCGCCCAACGTCCCGACCGAGGAGGCTTTTCG
>JACCDO010100041.1_pt1 | contig 18206 bp, 27 predicted proteins | sample 7446101 | NCBI WGS metagenome assembly JACCDO01 (sample SAMN15323440, study PRJNA562643) | freshwater metagenome | isolation source: river surface water | place: USA:Blue River Watershed | collected 2017-08-16 | reverse complement strand
ACTTACCGTTCTTAGCCATAGCACCAGCTTGTTTTCTCTCAATTGGAGAAGCATCAAGCTCTTTGTCTTTAACTAACTTAGGAGCACCAGCTTTTTTACCAGCAAGTGTACGCTCTTGAACCTTGGTGTATGCACCATTAGGATCAACAGGTCCTACACGTTTAGCTGGTTTAGCAACACCACCAGCCTGCATTTTTTTAATCTTTGCCATTATTTCTTTTTCTTAATAGATTTAACAATTTTTTTAGCTACAGGTTTTGTAGTTTTTTTAACAACACCACCCATTTTCTTTTTTATAACACCACCTTTTTTCTTCTCATCCATCTTCTTTAATTCAAAAGGACGAATAGTAGCTCTGCGAGTTGAATCTTGAGGCATACGTTTAGCTTTAAAATCAGCTTCCATCTCTGCCATATTATAATCAGGAGAAATACCTTGATAGTATCTAGGACCATCTTTGGTGTTTATTTTCTTGGTATAATAGTAGTTTCCTTTTTTATCCTGAGAAACAGAGATGCCACGTTGTGCTTTTTTAATGGGCTTTTTAACTTTTGCCATTTCTTCTGAATGTTATATTGGGTTTGACGATAATATCCTTGTGTGTGAATTGCCACAGTTCTCCTGTAGCATTAATGATAATGGTGTAGATGGTATCTGTTTCATGACCATAGTCAGTAACCAACCACACTACACCATCACCTTTGGGAGTTGTAACTTCTAACCTATTTGTAGGTTCGAAGATCATTTCTTTTTGGAAGCAGCTTTAATCTTGCGTTCCTGTTTAAGCATTTGAGCTGTAGGTTTTTTACCTGAGCCCTTGTTAGCTCTGATGTTGTCCCACAAACCACGTTGTGAAACAGAACCATCCTTACGTTTTAACATTTGTTTTGCCATAATAAATGGGTGCTTAGATTATCTATAACTGGTTCTTAATCACCCAACCAGTTATTGGGTGTTACTCTTTAGGTAATGTGTGTAATTGAGGCTCTTCAGGAGCTTCTACTACAATACCATCTTCAACAGCTTTAGCCATAATGCTATCAATAGTATTAGCAGCTTCTGCAGCTAATAAGATTCTTGATGCTTCTGGGGTGCTAATAACACCACGTAAAGCGTTTAAGATAAGACCAAACTGCTCACCACTCATGGTGAATTGATCTTGTGGACCCCAAGTGTATCTCTTGGTTGGGTCAAATTTTGGTTTCTCTGACATATGTAATTAAGTTAATTTAACAAGTAAAGATATGTAATTAGATTGAGTTTTCCAAATTGATTTCAAAGTTTATTGTAGCCGAGCTCTTAATACTCTTTGACAGGTTAAGTCTAATCTGGAACATGTTGTGGAACTTTAGTATTTCCTCTAGCAACAGATCGTTGTATTTAGGTAGACTTGGTACCAATCTAAAGTGGTAAGAGCTCGGAGTCTTTACAATCTCCATAATGGAAAGCTCATCTACAGAATCGATGATTCCTTCTAAGTGAGCAAAGTACAATTCCTCGTTGTCTAGCATGACTGGAGGAAAGAACTTCTTATTTATTTGCATATATTAACTAAGTGTCAATAAGTATTTGGTTTTTGCTGCTTCTCCAGACAGTGAGTCTGCTAAGTTACAGATGTCGTGAAACTTATTAGCCTCACCATAAGCTTTTAAATCTGATGCAAACATCATTAAGCTTTCAACAACAGCTGTAGCAGACATAGCTGAAAGAGGTTCAATCTTATAAGCTTGTGGACGTTTGCCCAAGTAGCCCATAAGCTTCTCTACAACACCATCTTTGAAATCGTGCACATAATCATACAAACCACCAAGAGCTTGGTGTTCTGCATAGCTTGTAGTTTGCCAGTGTAATAAATGCAACTGCTCATGGAAGTGTGTAAGCTTACCAGCAATTGTTTCTAACGTTAACCCTTCAGATGAAGACTTCATCATCTCTTCTGGGAATAGTGATTTTGCCATTTGATTTTATGTTAGATAGTTGTAGTTGTTGTTGTGGTAGTTGGACATAACTGTATGTTAGTTACGTTTCCAGTTACTGGATCAATGTTCGCTGTGTACACATTTTCAGGCTCATCAAAAAGAACAAATGTAAAGAAAGCATCAGCAGTTCCTAAAAATGGACTAGTAAGATTTGAGTTATTGTAGAATCTAACTACTTGTAACGGATTAGACTGTAATGAATACAATCCAAGATTAGGGAATAGTTCACAATCTCTAGTTACAGAAGACACGTTACTAACTGTATAATTAATTGCTGTTACATTGTAGTCTAAACTCCAAGTTTTATCATTAACAAGAACATTAGCTGCATCTATACCTGTTTGACTAGGTGATGCATTAGTTCCTGATGAAAGATCTACATATCCGTTTGTAACAGCACTTTCACTTAAAGCTACAAGGATGTTATCCACCGCAGTTTGTGTCAAAGCACAATTGTATACAAGTAATTCATATCCATTACCACCTAAAGGTTGTGCATCTGATACAATCAACTCTGTTAGTCCTGTGTTACCAGAAAAATCAAATCCTTCTAGTACAGGAAGATTAGATATGTCTACTGAGCCTGTTATTCCACATTGATCAAGGTCCATGTATATTAAAGAGTCTGCACCAGATAAGTTAGGGAAACCTCCTGAGAAGTTGCTATCATCAAGACGTAACTCTTGAAGAGCTGTACATCCTGATACGTTAACAGATGTTAAGCTAGGTGCACTACTTCCTGGAATATCACAGTCACTGATGTCAACATATATTAAGTTAGGAAGATTAGATAAGTTTACGGATACTAATCCATTCCAATCTGCATTAAAGTTTGTTAGACCAGTTAGGTTTTGTAAACCTTTTATTGATGTTATTACTGCCATTTTAATTAAGCTTAGTCGTTACCAGGGAAATTTAATTCTGTTACAGATGCTATATCATCAAAGCAAACTCTAACAGTGTATTGCTGACCCACTTCAGCATATGTGTGTGACTCTTCATAGAATCCACCAGCTCCTGCATCAGGATGTACAGTTCCATCACCCCAATCAACAGTGAAGTTAATAGGACCTAAAGTGTTGAAGTTAAAAACAAAGTATGCACCACCTGTTGTGTCTGCAACAAACTCAATACAGTTTGAAGGAAGAGTGTTATTGCAACATTCGTATGCATCAATCTCTTTGTAGTTACCCACCTTTGGTTTGAATCTAGCAAGAATTACACTACTAGGAACAACTCGCCCTGTACCATCATAGCGTACAAAAGCCTTTAGTCTTTTATTATTACCGTTTGCCATTATTTTTTCTTTAAAAAGTTACTTTTAGCACTCTCATGAGCTTTCAAATACTCAAGATATGCTGCTACTTTCTCAGGAGTGCGTTCACTAGATCCAGTGAATTCCTCGTATGTTAATATTTTCTCAGCCATGATTAGTCAATTACAGTGGTTGTTGTCGTAGTGGTAGGAACAAATGGTTCTGTAGTGTTAATCAACACTGTGATACACTCTGTTGTATTGAAGTCTCTTATTGCAGGTGATACTAGTTGTAATGAACCAGCAGGGCTACCTTCAAACGTATCATCGTAAGCAACAAATTCTGGATAGATTGAGAATGCTTGATCAGTAAAACCATATGTTACAGTTGTGGTTCCTTGAACAAGGGTTATGTATCCACTATTTCCAACTAGTAAGTTTAGAAAAGAGGTTAGATCATTACCATTAATATCAAGAAGACTGATATATAACTCATATCCAGGTTGTCCTATCAAGTTAGGGTCAAGGTTTACAACACCATCAATGTGGTTAGGAAAGTTTATCTGACCCTGTCCAAATGGAGGCTCATATACATTCAGTACATTCCAATTGAAGTTACCATCACAGGTGCACGGTGTAACAGGGCAACAAAGATTTACATCTTGGTACTCTTTCCACTTACCCACTTTGGGTTTATCTTTCTGAAATATAAGGCTACCAGCTACAGCGTTGTTGTTACCATCAAAACGCACCCAGGCTTTTAGTCCTTTTCTTACGCTATTATTAAACATAATCTATTATCCTAAAACTGTGGTTGTTGTTGTGGTAGTAGGTTCTACAACAGTTGTGGTTGTGGTAGTCGTAGGTGCTGCTGTAGTAGTGGTAGTAGTGGTGGGATTGCAGCACTCATAAGTTTGAATCTCATGCCACTTACCAACCTTAGGTTTCTTCTTACGAAGAACCAAGCTACCAGCTACAACTCTACCTGATCCATCAATACGCACATACGCTTGTAAATCACGTTTGTTATTGCCATTTGCCATGTTAAAAATGTTTTAAATTGTGAATAAAAATTTTCTTTGGTGTATAAATAAGTCAAGACTTCTAGCGTGTGGCTACAAAATCTTTATTCATATTAGTATTCTAAACCATACTTGTCTTTCAACTCAACCAGGAGTGAAGCATAGTAGTGGTTACAATGCTTTTTACTTTCTTCGTTGTTTAGGATCTCTAGTAAGTGTGGATCCTTTAGAGGATCAGATCCAGAGATGTATAATCCTTTGTAGAAAGCTGGGTAAGCACCACCCATCATTTTATCAGTGATACCTGCATTGTGCAGGATGCCTGTCTCATAAAGTCTTTCAAGTCTGTCGGAGCTCCAAGAGAAGTCCATCTCTTTGATGTTCCTAGTCTGTGCATTGTTTCTCCATAGATTCCACAACACAGCCCACATATCAGCACACCAGCTTTGGTAACCTTTAGACTCACTCTCAAAGAACTCTTGGTTCACTTTCTGTAAACCAGTTCTGATAACTATGCAAGACGTTAACACTCTTGACCAGAACTCAGCATCTACATCTTTAAGTAGGTATTGTGCACCACCTGAGTGATCATTGTTAGCTTCAGCTATCTCTCTTGATATACCTACAGCTGATGTCATCTCCTGTAGAATATCTCTAAGCTTATAGTCTGCTAGCTTGTGTGGAAGAACATCACGTTCTTTACTATCAAAATATGAGGCATTGATGTAGCTGTTTGTGTCAGACAGGTAGTTGATGTCATCATGGATGTAAGCATCAACATTGAATCTCTCTGTAAACACCACATCGCTGTCACAATAGAACACTGCTTTATCTTGCATATTAGGATTCTCATCGAAATAACGCATCAAGCAATATGGTCTAAGTACAGGAATGTAAGTTCCTAAGAGCTTAGACACACTGTTCTCTGTGTCTTTGTAAAATTTGAATTCAGCTTCTGGGTACAGATCAATGATCTTTTGCCACTTCTCATTCTTCTCTCTGAAGTATGGAATAAAGATTAGGACAATTGCTTTGTCTGAGTGTCCTATCTTTCTTAAACTCTCTAGCCATAAGTGTACCTGCCATGTGTAGTAGGTATCATCTGGCTGAGCACAGATGAATTTTAATTCCCTCATATTATGTAGTTTGTTGGTTTGTACGATTTATTATGGAGCTGCGGTGGTTGTGGTGGTTGTAGTAGTAGGTACTAACTCTCCAGTCAACTTAATCAGTTGTTCTAACTGTTTGCTGATCTGCCACAACAAGTTACTCTCGTTGCTCCATCCAATTTGTCTATTTGGAATGCCCATGTTATTTATCTTTTAAATGTTTTATTATCTACTTACTTCTTCCCAGTCTATAGAAGCATACATACCTTCACCACCACTTGTAGTAGCTACAGCTGCTTCTATAATAATCTCATAAGGTGTTCCTGTTAATCCATCTCTATCTAACTGATTAGCAAACAGGGCTTCTTTCAATATGTTAATTGATGGTGACCCTTGATTAGATGAGTTAACAAAACCACTTGCTAAAATTCTTCCACCAGTTGCACTAGTTCCTGTAAGATTGTATTCTACAGCAGAACTAGCACCAGCATCCACCCATAGTCCTCCAGTGGTTATACCATTTGCTACAACTCTCCATTGGTAGTTCTTACCATTACCAAGTCCTAAAAGAGAAACAGCTGTTGCAATTACAATAGCATCTAGTCTTGTAGACTTAAGTCTCATGGATAGAATCGGATAGTATGTACCAGCAACAGCAAATGTTCTTGGAGTTGTAATAGATGTTCCAGCAGATTGTTGTATACCTCTAAGCTCATATCCACCTTCAGAAATAACTGAAGAACAGATTTGCTTTAATGTACTAGCTCCAGATGTCTCAGCTGTATTAAATATCTCGTAACGCAGTGGTAAAGATGCAGTGGTGATATACGTACTAGCAATAATGTTTGCGTGATTGAATGTATGACAAACAATAAACTGTCCATTAATTACAAAACCAACACGTACAGATCCTACACCTAGCCATTCTAAATCCATCCAAAGGATTTGTGCTTTTGTAAGATCTAATGTAAGTCCAGAAGCACCTGTACCATCTAACTTATCTCCATTCCAATTAGTCTGTAGAACAGGTGTTTCTACTAAAGAACCACTCACTACGCTTCTTTCTATAAAAGCTACGGAGTTATCTTCTTGTTCTAAATAGAACCCATTATCATCTCCATAGTATCCAATACGTTGTGTTAGCCCAACCTTAGCAGGACTCATCACAAATGTATTCAACACTAGCAATGATTTGCCAGGCTGATAAGCAAACACCTTGTTTGTTTCTCTTATAACCTGAGATCCTGAAGCTGCTGTAACATTTAGATCTACTAAACCTTGGTCTGCATTAAATACAGCAGCTCCTCCTGTAGAGGTTGCTGTTGCCCAAAGGTTATTGTCTGCATACCTGTGACTAGAATCAAAGAGTGTAAGAGGTTCAGACACTCTCTGTCTTCCAAATGAATCATATGTTACACCTGGAAGAACAACATTGGTTGGACTTGATGCACTACCGTTGCAGCAGTTAACAGCTCTGCTAACTTTAGACAAGTCATTCCATATCCCCCACAGGAGATTAGACTCTTGACTCCAGCCAATTTGACGATTAGGTATACCCATTTTACAAAATTAAACTATTTATTACGATAATTAATAATTTTATTCAAAATGCTATAACCGTTTTAGTTAAAGCAACTCTAATTAAATTAGTTATTATCTACCTTGTCCTCTGTATCTCTTGCCTACAGATGAATGTTTGTTTAAACGCTTAGCATGTTTGCCTTCTCTGCGTTTTCCAAAGCTAACTTTTACACCAGTTGCTTTAGAGTAAACTTGTTTCTTTGCCATTTTAGATATTGATTTTAGAACCTATTAAAAAATTGAACAGTACAGGCATCCCAGGTAGTGTACTAAAGGATGTCTTTACGCTCGTGTTAATTTTAAACCTTTTTGTAAGAGCCATATCTGCACTAAACCCAGACAGGAAGTTCAGATTGTAATCTCTTATAGCTACGTGATCTCTATTCAACCACATATATGGGTTAGTGGTCACGTACACCTCAGGTGAAACATTCCACCTGTTATTTAGTTTGATGGGCTTTGTGTAGAATCCTGTGAAGGAAAACAGGAAAGCATGCTGTGTAGTCATAGCTGCTCTACCATCAGCATAGAAACCTAGTACGTGTGGTAAGCCTATAGTTATCTGTGATATGTTTATACCAGCAACACCATACTTACCTAGAGGTCTTATGTGTGCAAAACCAAGCACACCCATCTTTGTTCCATAGGAATAAGCCCATGTGTAAGAGAAGTTGTTGATAGACTTAAGTTCTCCATCTTTAAACTTCATCTTGGTATATCTTGCATTGAATGCAAACTGTTTGAGATTGGACCAGATCATTGCTGTTGCTCCATAGGATTCATCTCCAGCCATAGAGGATTGAGATAAGCCTGTAGATATGATAGCATTGACAGATAGATCTAGGTTCTGTGCAACAGTTAGGTCAGAGCTTAGAAGCATAGGATTCATCCTTGCTGCTTTAGCACCCCCCTTACCTTTGGATTCACTCTTTGATTCTGATTTAGATTCACCTTCACTTTCACCACCAGACTCAGAACTAGAGCTTTCAGAACTACTACTGCTCTCACTAGAAGAGCTTGATGAGGATTCTGTGCTACTACTAGCAGCAGGAGCTGGTTCACTAGCTGCAGGTGTTGGTGCTGGTGCAGCAGCAGGTGGAGCAGGTGGTGGAACACTAACAGCACTAGCAACAACAGAGCTAGCTGTGTTAGCAGCAACTTGTGTAGCTGTTGTAGTAGCCTGGTTTGTAGAGCATGGATTACGTGAGCTCCATTCTATGTAAGCTTGATTGATCCATTGACTAAGTGCACCAGATGTAACATCATCAGCTGTGAAAGACTTGCTCTTATTATAAAGCGTAACCACAGTTGACCCAACTAAGGGAACTGTGATTAGCTTTACTTCTTTTGTACAAGGGTCTACAAATGTAGTTACAAGGACTTGTGCCCTAGCAGTATATCCAAATGCTAGAAATAATACTAGAACAAGCCAACGTTTCATTAGTTAGGAAATACTCCTTTTTTTATCAATCTCTGTACGACCTTACCAGCAGCAATCTCAAGAGCTTTCTTCGTTGATGTGCCAATTGTCGATTGATTGAATTTAATTTCTGACATGTTTTCATCATTGATCAATGTTGCTTCACGAACAGTTTTTGCTTCACCAAGTCCTGATCCTGTGAGATACTCACCAGTTTCAGCATTGACAAATCTCACCTGTAAACCCAGGCGAGTGACAACAGTTTGTTTAACACCATCTTTCAATGTAATTGATTCATCTTCTGATACAGAAAAATCATACACTTCTATGTATACAAAATAATTTGCAAGCTTGATCTTGCCTTTACCATCTAGTTGGTTCTCACTAATCCCAGCTTTAGAAGCTTGGAACTGTTTAACCATTCTGTTTTTAATTTCAGCTTTCTCCTCTGTGAATGTGAATCTGTTTGATTCTTCTAGGAATTCAATAACAATGTTCGTTACACCCAGACCAACACGTTTATCTTTGAGCTCTGGATACATAGCGTATACATCCTCAGAGATACCAAGTGATAAGATCTGTACAGGTATTGTCTTTCCTGAGTAGTCAAACAGATGACTGAAGTCTTCCTTCTTCTCAAAATCAGCCTTGTAGCTCTCTGTTTTCACAGAGGCTACTTGAGCTGATAATGCAAATGAAAGGAATACAAGCAGAGAGGTGAATAAAAATTTCATTATGCGATGTCTTTAGACTCGATTAATGTGTAAGTGAATTTAGATCCGTGGATCTTAGCAGCAGCACGTGCAATAGCCATGAACTCTTCAAAGTCAGCAGCACGTTTAAATACTTGACATCCTTCAGACCAGTTCTCTACGTAAGTAGAATCCACACCAGCCTTGTGAATGTTGATACCAAATACTCCAGTATCGATTTTAGTTTCGTCATAAGTTGCATCTTTGTTAGCATCACGATATACTTTCACAGGGTTTAACTGTTTCAAGCATTCGTATTTACCTTGATGTAAACCAAGAGTGTGAGAGCTTCTGTATTGACCAGGAACCAGGCGAGCAACACCTTTAGCGTTGTGGAATTGCTCAACACCTTTCTTACCAGGGTCAGTAGTGTTAGCCCACTCTTTGTACACCCATGCACCATCTTTCTTAAAAGAAAGAGTGATCACGTCATCAAAAGCGTTAGTTACTTTCTTACCTGTGTCTGAGTTACGCACACCAACAATGTTCAAATCATAACCTTTGTTAGCTGCATCCTCAAAGAACACATAGCCCTTAGCTTTAAGAGCTGCTTCAATTTTTTCTTTACTGTACTTAGCCATAGTTAGTTTTCTTCTGAAGGCTCATCATTCTGAGCTTCTGTTTTACGATTCATAATTTTCTCAACACCTGAGATACCAAATGTTCCTAATACCAATACTAGGAACGCATTAAAAATAAACTCATTAACTACAAGGTCTTTACCAAGATAGCCAGTTACAATGTCTGCAATAGCAAACACGGTCATTACAATAAATGCTAAGAAGCCAATTAATGATTTCTCATTAATGTCGTTCTTGTCATTAAATAGATCTTTTAATTTCATAACGGATAGATGTAGGGGTTAATAATTACCAAGCAGGTTCTTGTTCAAGTTGTTCCTTCTCGGTTTTCTTTTTAGGAGCAGCTGGTTTAGCTTCCTTCTCTTTAATAATAACAGTCTTACCACCAGCAGATTGCTGTTGGTTTTGTGTGTTGGTTATATTAATTACAGGAGCAGGGGCAGCAGCTGGAGCAGCTTCCTCACCTCCACCAAATAATGTTGATCCTAACCAAGCACCGCCAGCTGTTACAACTGTAGCTACAGTTCCTAAAATAGTCTTCTTAAGACTAGAAAAGGTTCCTTCTTCTTGTTCTTCTGACATATTACTTAATGTTTATAGGTTGTTTAATTTCTTTTCCATTGATGTCAATAACAACAACATCATACACTCCTTTTGCTAGGTCCTTGGTCTCAAGGGTAACAATCTCAACCACCTCATCAGCAATCAGTCCTTTAGAAGCAACTGACTCACCAGTGATGTCTGTGATCTGTACAGAGTATTTAGAACCTGGAGTTACACCAATGGTAACTACAGCATTGTTATTATTGTTAACAGAGTTAGTGATGAACCTCATGTCTGTAGAGGTCTTTCCAAAATCGATAGGTTTTATGTTTAGGCTACTCTCTTTTCTACATGAAGGAATCAATAGCCCGATTGCCAACATGATGAACAATACTTTTCTCATTCTTTAATTAAATTTGTTATAACCAGTTAATTTGATAGTCGTGGTATTAAGGTCAATACCTAATTGGTTTCCTTTGTCATCAGATGCATCCATTACAGAACTCACCTTCACTTGTGTTGCAAGATCTACACCAGGGACCAGTGTAGAAAACTTCAGTTTAAATGCTGTAAGCTCGCCAGATACAGAGTTCTTCAACTCTTTATCTACAGCACCAAATTTAATTTTACCATCTCTAGGAGTTCCAAATACAAACCAACCGTTAGGTAGGTTACTTAGGAGCTCTTCAAACTTAATCTTTGTAGCGTCATAGTTAAACTCAAACTGTAGAGCACTCACCTTATTTGTGTTTGTATTGATTACGATAGGTAGTTCTAATGTATTTCCTGTAACAACTAGGTTATTTAAGTTAACGTTGATTGTTGGTACAGAGCTAGGAGTGTTGATTGCGTTAGTTGCAAGGATAGCATTAGTTTGTATGTTACCCTGTCCATCTACTACCTGTGAGCTATGTGATCTGTTTATATCTCCCCAGAGTACATACTTCAGATTCAGATCAATGATGTTTCCGTAGTTATTAGTGGTTACAAACACAGATGGATTAGTAATGTCCTTCCAGTTTGTAGTGGTGTAGTTATTGAAGTTGGATGCTAGGAATGTAGGAACACTCATGTAGCCATTACTTCCAGGAGTGTAGGATGGAGGAAGAGCAACCAATTGACCTAGTGTAACTGATTGGGAGAATATTTTTACAACATCTCCACCGTCAAATGATTTGTTACGATTCACATCAGCAGCAAAGTATCCCATACCTGTTTGTATATTCTGATTCTTGAATGTACCATCTAGATTCTGAGATACAAACTCTGCTTGTGCTGTGGTGAAATCACTAACTGTTACAGCAGCATTATAAATATCATTGAGCTTGTCCATGTTCACCATAGCCATCACTCTATACACCTTGTTAGGTTGTAGTTGAGCCTGATCAATGTTAACAGTTCCATTAGATGTAACATCAAACAAAGGTCCTGTTTTAGCAACAGTATCTATGAGTGCCACCTTGATAGGAGAAATAGACTGAAGAGTTTGGTTGAGCTCTAGGTTAGCTCTGAGTAATGTAGTTGCAAGAGGGTCAAGACCAACAACAGTTGTAAGTTGTTGTTCCATGATTGTAGATCCCCAAGAACCATTGCTGTTGAATACAGCAGCAAAGTTCATCTTGATAGGATCCCAAGAGTAGCCAGGAGCATCAGCTTTAAGTCTAAACTTAAGTTTTAGCATCTCTCCTATTCCAACAGTTGTTGGTAAGCCAGCTGGAGTAGCCCAGTTTATGTAGACTCTGAGGATGGTTTTTGGACCACCTCCAGTGTAAGTGTAATTAGCATATTGATAATTTGTATTACCATCAGTGGTAGAGTTACTACCGTTAGGAAGCCAAGAATAACCAGGGTAGCTATAATGGCTAAAAGAAATCTGAGAGTTGTAAGGAATAACCCCACCATTGCCTATAGTGCCTGTGTGTGAAACTTCTGTTAATTCAAATGCTGTGTTCTGAAATTCAAAGTCATAGTATACAGCGTTTGCTGTGGCATTATTATTACCATCAACGTGTACACTTACCATGAACTCATCACCTTTATTAATGGGGCCACCATTAATGTTCGTGTTGGTTTGGGGATTTGTAATTCTAAACTTTACAGTTTGCGAAAAGGTTGCTGATCCAGTGAGGACCAACACCAACAGGAATAATAGTTTTCTCATTTATTACTTTAATAAGTTAGTGACAAGGGAGCCACAGGCTTTCTTTAAAGCTGAACTAAGATTCTGTTGGTTTAACTTTCCTCCAGTGTCAATCACCAGAGTACTCATAGAGATCTCAGTAGCACGTTCTTCTGCTACAGCTGTTTTAATTGTTTGTTTAGTTAATCGATTAATTATAGATCCACGTAGTCTTATGACTACAGCAGATGAGTTCTTGTGGAACACAGACATGTTACTCTGTGTATTTAGAACATCCAGAAAGATGATCTCCACTTTTAGTGACTGGTCGCTATTTGCTACCAGTTCAATATCTTGTTCCTGAAGATACTCTTCAAGAATATTCTTTACACCAAATGCAAGATTTCTGTTACCAGCCATCTTACCAATTTTGATTTTGTTTTCAACACTGTCCAGATACAACGAAGTCTGTGACTTTGCAGACACAGACAACATTGTGAATAACAATATTAAAAGCCATCTCATTTCTTCAGTTTGATCTTCCAGTATGTCTGGAAACCATATTGCAAACTATTTTGTTGTAATGGTGGACTTACGTACACACCAAACATTAAATCCTTCTTGGTTTTATAGAGCAACCCACCATGTACATTGTTTGCTCCAAATCCACCACCAATGTAAAACTGTCTCACAGGAGGAGCATACTTGGTAATTGTCATAGTTTCTGTGACATGTGGGATTTTATAGAAATAGTTGTAGGATCTTTTCTGCAAGCTGTTGAACTGTACAGTGTCTTTCACAACAATATATCCTACAGAGTCTAGCTGTAAGCTGTCCTTATAGAACTTACGAGCTGTTAACTCTTTTACAAGTGTATTAAACTTTGTGAGTAAAGAGTCATATGCTTCAGGAGCAATGTACATATCTTCACCAGGAGGAATATATCCTTCATCACCACCAACCTGAGCAACCTCTCTTACAACTGTCTTACTAGTTTCGTGCCAAACTGTATCTCTTACAATAGTTGTGTCAGGACCTTTAGGAGAATGCTCTCCAATAAATCCTGCTCTATCCATTAAAAGGAATATGATGAGGCCTACTAAAACTATTGATGTGATGTTCTTCATAAGGTAGCTATCCACTTCTTCTCATCATCATCTTCTTTTTTGATAAATATGAGTTGTGGTTGTTCTTTGGTTTTCTTGTTGTTTGATGCTGTTTTCTTCAGCTTATCAAGTATTGTAACTTGTTCAAGATTGTTTACACGATTCTCGATGTTCTCAATCTTGGTTGTGTTAATATTAGATGTCGCCATCAGCTGTTTAATATCTGTGCGAATCTCATTAACAGTGTATGATACAAATGCCACAGCAGCACCCACCACAACTTTACCCATTGCATCCATTGATGTTGGCAGTTTAATGTTACTTAAATCCATTAGAAGATAAATTGTAAATTAACAATCATTCGTTTAACTTAAATATTTGAATTGTGAAAGACACACAGGCAAGACTTAGCCCATGAGAAGTGTAGTTTCTAAGCAAAGCTAATCATTTATTTTGACAATTGCAAATGTTTTTTTACATTTGCTTTATGCCAAATAGCTACACTTTCTTCAAACGAGAAATCAGACAATGGTTTATTGATAACGTTCCTCCTGGAACAAAGATATTAGACGTAGGTCCTGGACAAGGAACCTATGCAGATTTGCTGGAAGGACTTGGTTATGAGATGCATGCTGCAGAGATCTATGAGCCCTACATAGAAAGGTTCTACCTGAGAGCAAAATACCACAAGGTGTACAACCAAAACATCATGCACATGTTATCTCACCTTGGACATTTTGACTTCATCATTCTGGGAGACATCCTAGAGCATCTTGATAAGAACTCAGCACAACACTTACTACATGAGATAAAGCAAAGACAGTTAGGTTGTCTGGTTGCTGTGCCATATCTGATGGAACAGGATGGTGAGGAGTATGGTAACCCTCATGAGACACATCTGCAGCCAGATCTTACAATAGAGAACATGGAAGAGAGATATCCAGATCTAGAGCTCATCTACGGTAATGAGTTCTATGGATATTACAAGATGAAAGAATATAAGTATGAGAAAGCTTACGTGCTCTATTGCACAGAGTCTTATGCAGAGACAACACAAGCTTGTGTAAACTCAATCAAGCGTTGGAGCAACATTCCCATCTATGTTTATATGCTGGGATCTAAGAAGAAGATTGATGGGGCTACAACAATCATGTGGGGAGATGTTAAATACAAGACAGAGAAGAAGAAGTACATCAATAGAAACGATGGATCCTTACATCCTGTAATGATGAAACGTCCACATGTAGTGATAGACTGTTTGACAAACTATGCAAAGACAATTGCTTACATAGATAGCGATAGTGTTGCAACAAGACATATTGATAAGATATTCGATCTCTATCCATACAATGTTCCATATCCATACTTTGTACATGGAATATATGACTGGTTAACAATTGATGGTAAAGGAGGAGCAGAAGATTATGATGATTTGACAGGCACACTAGAACACCAAGCTTGTCTATTGTTTAATGTTGACCAGCGTGTAAGAAGAGAATACAGACAAACAGGATACTTTGTAGCTGGTCAGTGGAGCTTAGACTTTCTTAGAGAGTGGAAGAAGATGTGTGAGCACATAGATGTCAGACAGTTCCCAACTAAATATGCACCTTATCACGAAGAGACATTAGCTAATGTGCTTCTGTGGAAGAAGAAGATATATAACGGTCTTCCATACATTTATGTGAATGGATCATTAGAAGAGATGGATGTAGTTCTTGAGAAAGGGTTTACAGGGGATGAACAAGTTATTACTGATTGGTTCCATATACCTGCAAAAGAAGATATGTTATTGTTTTATCATGGAGAGAAGGACCCAGCTGTTATGCAACAGATGTTAAACAAATTAGAAAACCAACCAATGAAAGTATTATTCCTAGCACCACACTTATCTACAGGTGGTATGCCTGCATTCTTACTAAAGAGAATTGAAACACTAAAGCAATACACCAATGTAGATGTGTATGTTGTAGAGTATCAGAACTACAGCGATGAGTATGTGGTGCAGAAGAATAAGATTCAACAACTGTGCAACATGTTCACTCTTCTAGATGATAAGATGAAGCTCATGGACATCATCAGGAATAATCATATTGACGTTGTGCACATTGATGAGATGGTAGAAGGGTTTGACCATCACAATCCTGTTCCTGAGGAACTGATGAAAGCTTTGTATGCATCAGACAGAACCTGGAGAATTGTTGAGACCTGTCACAACGTTTGGTTTAATCCAGATCAGAGTAAGAGATATCATCCAGATGCTTATGCATTTTGTACACCACATCATCTTGAGACATTCAAGAACATGCCTTCAGCCAAAACTGTGTTAGAGTTTCCTATTGAGGATCTAACACAAAGATATAGCTGGCAAGATGCATTTATGGAACTTGGTTTTGATGGGTCACGTGAGCAAGTTGTAAACATAGGACTATGGACACCAGGAAAGAATCAGAAAGAAGCTGTGGAGCTTGCAAGACAATTACCACATATAGACTTCCATTTTGTAGGTAATCAGGCTGTGAACTTCCAGGAATATTGGGAACCTATAATGCAAGACTTACCAGAGAATTGTAAGGTGTGGGGTGAGAGAGAGGACACATGGAAGTTCTTATTAGCCTGTGATGCGTTTATGTTCAACAGCACATGGGAATGTAATCCATTGGTGTTAAGAGAAGCTATTAGTCATGGGTGTAGAATCCTAGCACGCAATCTTCCTCAGTATTGTGGAATGTTTGATAGCTACATTACACCAATTGATGAGACTAAGATTAAAGATCAACTACTAGATCTACTAGATGATGGTAGTATTAAATACACTATACCTGTAGGAGAAGCAGAACGTTTTGCTTTAGAGCACGTTGAGTTGTACAAACATGTTATAGAGAACACACCATTTAAAGCTCCTGTTACAATTATTAACCACTACGTTAGAAATCCATACCTAGAGATAAAAGGTACATCAGATAGCTTATACAATGTGAGATTCTATGATGAGAGTGGTGAGTTACATTATGAGAACACCATTGGTTCTAACACCTGGGTGAAGCTCAACAGAAGCTACTACACTAAATGGTATGTACGTGTTAAGGAAGTTGGTGGGGAAGTGATTTATAAAGACTTCCTAGACTATACAGACAAGCGTGTGTACATTGCTTTTGACAGTAAGTCTTTAGGTGATACAATAGCTTGGATACCTTATGTATTAGAGTTTAAGAAGAAACATAGATGCCATGTAATAGTTTCTACGTTTAGGAATGAACTGTTTGAGAGTGTGTACCCAGAGCTTGAGTTTGTACAACCAGGAACAACTGTTCAAGATATCATGGGCATGTATACAATAGGTTGGTTCTATGATGAGAACAAGGAACCAGAACTACCTAACACCATCCCATTACAAAAGGCAGCTACAAACATACTAGGGCTCGAATACAAAGAGATAGTTCCTAGAATAAAAACTATTCCATCAAAAGTTAAAGGTAAAAAATACGTAAGTATAGCTACCAACTCTACATCAGGATGTAAGTTCTGGACAAGAGAAGCTTGGCAAGAAGTAATCAACTACTTGCACTCTGAAGGTTACAATGTTATGAATGTATCCTTAGAAGAAAATCCTTTTGATAACTGTATTCCTCTAGCTGATAAGTCTATAGATAGAACAATAGAATGTATTAGTAATAGTGAGTTCTTTATAGGACTATCTAGTGGGCTTAGCTGGTTAGCGTGGGCTCTAAAGAAGGATGTGTTTATGATTAGTAACTTCACAGAAGCTGATCATGAGTTTACTTGCCATAGAATAACAAACACCAATGTATGTCACGGATGTTGGAATAATCCTGCATACAAGTTTGACAAAGGAGATTGGGATTGGTGTCCTATTCACAAAGGGACAGACAGACATTTTGAATGTCAGAAGTCAATAACAGCTCAGGATGTTATAGAGAAGATTAAAGCTGTATATTAAAGTTGATTACAGCTCTGTGTGTCTTACCATAGAAAGGCTCAACAGAGTGTACTATATCATAAGGCCAGATCAATAGCATACCTTTCTTAGGACGTATGTAGTATTTCATTCCTCTGATGTGGAAAGAGAATACACCACTATAAGGATGGTCTGCTATTGGTTCACCATCAGATAGATAGTAGCCACCAGAGAACATCATAGGTCCAGCTTCTTCATGGTGCCACCTGCAGTGATTATGTGCATTGTGTCCTCTACCAGAATGTGGATTATAATATTGTAGCCAGCTCTCTGTTATCTTAGCATTCCTCTCGTGCTTAACACCAATACCATCTAGGAGCTCATAGAATCCATTGAATATTCTTCTCTTGATGATGTCCACATTATCATTCTCAAAGTTTAGGAAGTCATTAGGAGGTGTAAAGAATCTGCTACCTATTGGAGGAAACTCGTGTGGTTCAACCCACTGCTCCTGTCTATCATAGTTCACCTGATAAGTTTCCTGTCTTTCCTCATCATACACAGAAGGAAGTTCTTGACCCATTTGTTTCTGTTGTGGTGTGAGACTGTCAAGTCCTAACCTGTGTACAACATCAGCAATAGCATCATCGTACACTCTCTGGTATACAGGAATAGGTGCTAGTTGAAATATGTGTTCCTTGTCTGTAGGTATGAGTGGTTTTTCGAAATACATCACATGTGTTTTAAGTAGATGTCCATATCAATTGTTTCAGAGATGAATGTGTTTAACTTTCTTTGTACATCACTTATCATGAGATCGT
>JACCDO012365229.1_pt1 | contig 18209 bp, 10 predicted proteins | sample 7446101 | NCBI WGS metagenome assembly JACCDO01 (sample SAMN15323440, study PRJNA562643) | freshwater metagenome | isolation source: river surface water | place: USA:Blue River Watershed | collected 2017-08-16 | reverse complement strand
AGTGGCAAATACGCCAGCAGGATCAAAGGCCGCTCTCAGACGGGTCTGGACAATTTCAAGTGCCTTAGAGTGCGATTGTTCGCTAAGTAATGTAAAGCGTTGGAGGGTGGGATCAACCCCAGTACCTTGCTTAAAGCGGCTTGCGTGACCACCATGAGCATTGGCTAACTGTTTGATGCTGGCAAAAGTATCTTCATCACCAGGTGCTTTGATCCAACGTTGTTGTCCATGCCATTCCAGCACAATTTCATTATCTGTATTGGGAATGCTTAATGGCCCACATGCAGCAGGTAGCGCCAAGCGATAAAGCGTTTGATCAGCACTAAGTCCATTAAAGGCCGGTAATTGCTGTTCACGCAGTTCTCTCCAGAAAGCATCAGCAGTCTGTGGGTCTACTTCGCTTGCCAGAACTAAAGAACTCATCAAGGGGATCGCTGCTTTAACTGCAGCGGCAGCACCAGCCAAACGAATCATTAATACACCTTCACCGCCTGACGTACTGCCAATCCAGCAGCTTGCTGAAAGAGGCAATGGTTGACCCGCCCATTCATTGAGTACTTTGAGCGCTTGAGCTTGAGAAATCTCGCAGCGCAATGTGGCTGTCGCTGCTGGCTTTGGCAATACTTTGACCGATGCTTCTAGCAGCAGAGCAAGAGTGCCCATGGATCCAGGAATGAGGCGAGAGACGTCATAGCCAGCTACGTTCTTCATCACTTTGCCGCCAAAGGATAGATCTTGACCTTTTCCATCCATGACGCGGGCGCCCAATACGAAATCTCGAAAATTACCTACGCTGATTCGACCGGGGCCAGCAAGTCCTGCTGCAATAGCGCCGCCAAAGGTCGTTTGTTCACCAAAATGAGGGGGCTCAAATGCGAGCACTTGATTCTTTTCTTCCAGAGCTGCTTCGATTTCTTTTAAGGGCGTACCTGCACAGGCTGTGATAACTAATTCTTCCGGTTGATATTCCAGAATGCCCGAATAAGTGCGCGTATTTAACTTGGCATAGTTATTGGGATTGCCATACCAAGACTTACTAGCACCACCCTCAATAGAGAGTGGCGTCTTGTTATTGGCGGCACTCAGAATCTGCGCTTGAAAGTCTTGAATGGCAGGAGTCATAGTGGTATTCGTCATTAGAAACGCTCCAATTCAGGATGAGGGAGCTTACCGCCACTGATGCGCATACGGCCATATTCCGCACAACGATTTAAGGTGGGGATAGCCTTATCCGGATTGAGTAATTTTTCTGGATCAAAAGCACTCTTTATACCCCAGAAAGCTTCGCGCTCATTTTCACCAAACTGCACACACATGGAATTAATTTTTTCAATACCTACACCGTGCTCACCAGTGATGGTGCCACCAAGCTCAACACAAGCCTCTAAGATTTCAGTGCCAAATTCTTCTGCACGGTGCCATTCATCTTGATCGGCACCGTTAAATAAAATCAGAGGATGCATATTGCCATCACCGGCATGGAACACATTAAGACAGCCTAAGCCATATTTCTTTTCCATACCCTGAATGCGCTTGAGTAGAGTGGCGATATGTCTACGTGGAATAGTGCCATCCATGCAATAGTAATCAGCCGCTAGACGTCCAGCAGCAGGGAAGGCGTTCTTGCGGCCACTCCAAAATCTCAGACGTTCAGCTTCATCTTTAGAGATTTGAATACCACTAGCGCCTGACTCCTCTAATACTTTAGTCATGCGTGCAATTTCTTCAGCAACTTCTTCGGGCGTGCCATCAGATTCGCATAGCAAAATAGCTTCGGCTTCTAAGTCATACCCAGCATGGACAAATTCTTCTACTGCGCGGGTAGTCGCTTTATCCATCATCTCTAATCCAGCAGGAATAATGCCGGCAGCGATGATGGCGGCAACAGCATTACCCCCTTTTTCAATGTCATCGAAACTGGCCATGATCACGCGGGCCAATTTTGGTTTAGCAACCAATTTCACGGTGACCTCAGTGACTACTGCCAACATACCTTCGCTGCCCATCATGATGGCAAGTAAATCTAATCCTGGAGAATCGGGTGCCATGCTACCGAATTCAATAATCTCGCCATTCATCAAAACGCCCCGCACACGGAGAACATTGTGTAAGGTCAGACCATATTTAAGGCAATGAACGCCACCAGAGTTTTCATTCACATTCCCGCCGATAGAGCAGGCAATTTGTGAAGAGGGATCTGGAGCGTAATAAAGACCAAGATGCGCCACTGCTTCGGAGATAGCAAGATTACGCACACCTGGCTGCACAACTGCTGTCCGGGTGAACGGATCAATGCTGAGAATTTTTTTAAGTTTGGCTAAGGAGAGTACTAAGCCCTGAGAAATTGGCATAGCGCCACCAGAGAGACCTGTTCCTGATCCGCGTGGCACCACCGGAATTTGCATTTCAAAGCAAACCTTCAAAATTTGAGCAACTTGCGCTTCTGTCTCAGGTAGAGCAACAGCTAGAGGCATGCGGCGATAGGCTGCCAATCCATCACATTCGTAGGGAATGGTGTCCTCAGGCTCCCACAGCAGGGCATGCTCTGGGAGGATAGGACGCAGGGCTGCGACGAGTTTTGACTGGAGTGCGCTAATAGCGGCTATATCGGGGGGCGGGGTCACCATATTCATCCAAACATTTTAGCCATTTACCTATAATTAAGCTCATGGGAAATCGACTATCAAAAATAGCCACCAGAACAGGTGATGCGGGAATGACTGGTCTAGGTGACGGAAGTCGCGTAGAGAAGGACCATTTGCGCATTTGCGCCATGGGGGATGTGGATGAGTTGAACTCTGAAATCGGTGTCTTAATGACCGAAGTGATCCCAGAAAGCATCGCTCCAGAGATTAAAGAGCTCTTTCTGCAGGTACAGCATGATTTATTTGATCTGGGTGGTGAGCTTTGCATTCCCAATTACAAGTTGTTGAAACCAGAACATGTCGCACAGCTGGATGTCTGGTTAGAAAAGTACAACAAACAACTTCCTCCGCTCACGGAATTTATATTGCCGGGTGGCACTCGTGCGGCTGCTCAAGCCCATGTTTGCAGAACAGTTTGCAGACGAGCTGAGCGTTCCATTGTGCGCTTAGGATGGGCTGAGCCTTTGTATGACTCTCCCCGTCAATACGTCAATCGCCTCTCTGATTTGTTGTTTGTATTAGCTCGTATTCTCAATCGTGCTGCTGGTGGTAGCGATGTATTGTGGAAGCACGAAAAAAAAGAGACTAAGTAACTTAGTCTCTTTTTTCATCATGAATTCTTGATGATTTGAGTTACTTTTTCTTGCTTCTGCGTTTCTTCACAGCAATAGCAAGACGTTCGAGTACTTTAACTGAGTCATCCCAGTTAATGCAGGCATCGGTAATGCTCTTGCCGTATTCGAGCTTGGCTGGATCATCTTTACCTGGTGTGAATTTTTGAGCGCCATCGTTGAGATGACTTTCCACCATGACACCAAAAATTTGGTTTGATCCTGATTCAATTTGCTCGGCAATATTATCGGCAACTACGATTTGACGCTCATGCTTTTTGCTTGAGTTTGCATGCGATAAGTCCACCATGAGACCCGCTGGGAGCTTTGCTGCTTCTAGCTCCGCGCAAGCAGCATTAACGAATTGGGATTCATAGTTAGGCTCTTTACCGCCACGCAAAATAACATGGCAATCTTTATTGCCTTTAGTTTCCACAACAGACACTTGACCATTCTTATGAACCGAGAGGAAGTGATGTGGGCGAGCAGCAGCTTGAATGGCATCCGTTGCAATTTTGATATTGCCATCAGTACCATTCTTAAAACCAATTGGTGCGGATAAACCAGATGCGAGTTCGCGATGAACTTGACTTTCGGTTGTACGAGCGCCAATAGCACCCCAAGAAATCAGGTCAGCAATGTACTGTGGAGAGATCACATCTAAGAATTCGCTACCTGCTGGCATTCCAAGTCGGTTAATTTCCATCAAGACTTGACGCGCAAGACGCAGACCTTCTTCGATCCGATAACTTTCATCTAAATAGGGGTCGTTAATTAAACCTTTCCAACCCACTGTAGTGCGTGGCTTTTCAAAATACACACGCATCACAATTTCTAATTCCCCAGCAAAGCGTTTGCGCTCTGCTAAAAGGCGCTGACAGTATTCCAAGGCTGCTCGTGGATCATGAATTGAGCAGGGGCCAATAATGACCAGCAAGCGATCATCTTTTCCATGAATAATGTCGCGAATCTTTTTGCGAGTTTTGCTGATTAACGCTTCTGTTGGGGTTCCTGAAATAGGAAAGAAGCGAATCAGATGTTCTGGCGGTGGCAGAACAGAAATATTGTGAATGCGTTGATCGTCGGTATCTGACGTTTTATCAACGGCGGAGTACCAATTAGCGGGATTAGTATTTTGTTGGCTCATACGGCTATTTTAAGCCGTAATTGGGCAATCTCAGGCAGTTCCACCCACGGTCAGGCTGTCAATCCTTAGAGTAGGCTGTCCAACCCCCACTGGAACGCTTTGACCTTCCTTGCCGCAAACCCCAACGCCACTATCTAATTTGAGGTCATTGCCGATCATGGAGACCTGTTTCAGGGACTCTGGACCGCTGCCAATAATGGTGGCCCCTTTGACAGGATATTGAATTTTTCCGTTCTCTACCCAATAGGCTTCTGAAGCTGAAAATACAAATTTTCCGCTCGTAATGTCTACCTGGCCGCCACCAAAATTGACTGCGTAGAGGCCACGCTTAATACTCGCCACAATCTCTTGTGGGTCATCTTTGCCGGCGAGCATATACGTATTCGTCATGCGCGGCATTGGTAGTGAAGCAAAGCTCTCTCGGCGTCCATTGCCAGTGAGTGGCATTTTCATGAGACGTGCATTCAGGCTATCTTGGATATAGCCCTTCAAAATACCATCTTCAATCAAGGTGGTACATTGAGTAGGCGTACCTTCATCATCAATATTGAGCGATCCCCTACGACCCGATAGCGTGCCATCATCAACCACAGTAACGCCCTTGGCTGCTACGCGTTGCCCAATGCGGCCAGCAAAAGCAGATGACCCTTTCCGATTGAAGTCACCCTCTAGACCATGGCCAACTGCTTCGTGCAATAAAACGCCTGGCCAACCAGGACCCATCACTACCGTCATTGGTCCCGCAGGGGCTGGTCGTGATTCAAGGTTTACTAAAGCACCATCAACAGCTTCGTCAACATATCGATTGATCAATGCTGTATCAAAATATTGGTAGTCATGACGGGCGCCACCTCCGGATGAGCCCGATTCGCGACGACCATTTTGTTCCGCAATCACATGGACAGAAACGCGAACTAATGGACGTATATCAGCAGCCAATAAGCCATCAGCGCGCACCACCAGAACGACATCGAATTCGCCGGCCAGACTGGCCATCACTTGAATAATGCGAGGGTCACGCGCTTTAGCACGTCGTTCAATGCTTTCAAGCAACGCAATTTTTTCTTTGGGCTGCAAGGAGTCAAGCGGATTGATATCGGAATAGAGTTTGTTAGAGATGGGATTGAAGAGTTTGCTAGCAACAGCTTGTTTGCCACCTTGTGGGCCGATTACTCGTGTCGCTTTGGCTGCCTTATTGAGTGCTTCTAGATTAATTTCATCGGAATAGGCGAAAGCTGTTTTATCACCATAGATGGCGCGGACGCCTACGCCTTGATCAATATTGAAGCTGCCGGATTTCACAATGCCTTCTTCGAGACTCCAGCTTTCACTACGAGTGTGCTGGAAGTAAAGATCGGCATCATCAAGGCGATGTGTGAACATGTCACCAAAAGTGCGATGCAGATCTTGCTCTGTAAGGCCGGTGGGTTCAAGCAAAATCGATTTTGCGACTTTCAGTAGATCTGCTTGTTTTTTAGCTTTAGTCCAATTACTGGGAAACAGTGCTTCTGGTGCATTCATTGATTCTGGCAATCTTTCGATGGTTTAAAGCTTACGATGAGCAAGTGCAGGTAACTTAGAGCGTACCTCGTTTAATTTATCTTTGCACAATACTCCAGAAATAAAGCCTTCTCCTTCTGGGAGATCTGCCAGAACCTCACCCCAGGGGTCAATAAACATGCTGTGGCCCCATGTTCGCCGTTGATTGAGGTGGCTGCCCCCTTGCGCTGAGGCGATTACGTAGCATTGATTTTCAATGGCACGTGCACGCAGTAAGATTTCCCAGTGATCCTTGCCGGTTGTATAGGTAAAAGCAGCAGGAATAATGTGGCAATCTACCTGGCCCAGGGCTCTGTACAACTCTGGAAAGCGTAAGTCATAGCAAATACTTAAGCCCAAAACCCACTCTTGACCACCGATAGTCATTTTTAATAAGCCTGGCTCATTGCCAGCTTCAATAGTTTCTGATTCTTGATAGCGCTCGGTTTTGGTTTGAAAGTCAAATAAATGAATTTTGTCGTAACGCCCAATACATTCACCAAGGGGATTAAACGCTAAAGTAGTATTCAAAACTTTTTCTGGATTATTTACCTCAAGAGGAATTGTTCCGGCAACTAAATACACTCCATTTTCTTTTGCAAATGAAGCTAGTTGTTCTTGGATCGGCCCTTTTCCATAGGGCTCACGAGCGATTACTTTATCGCTATCTTTTAAGCCCATCAGACAAAAGTATTCAGGCAAGACAAGGAGTTGAGCACCCGTATTGGCAGCGGCTTTAATGAGTCTGCCAGCAGTATTCAGATTTTCCTGAACCACGGGCGTAGAAACCATTTGAATGGAGGCGATCTTGAGTTCTGCTCGATTCATATTCTGACTCACATTGGTGGAGCGGGGGTATTGGACGGATTATGAGGAGCGGGTTTACTTTGCTCCTTTAAAAGATCTTTGCTACGAATGGTATCCATTGTTTTTGAGTCGATCGGCTGACCTTGTTGATCTAAAGGAATCACATGAGGATCTTTCCAAGTTCCTTGAACTAAATAGTCGGACTGGAGATTGCGATTAATTTGGCTGGTAATTAAATATTGCCCCACAAGAGCGCTCAAACCAACAATGGGGTTAATGGCAAAAGCAGCTAATGAACCAGCTGTGGCATCAATCGTAGGGAAGATGGTGATACGTAAATCCTGCGTTTGTTTTGGAATATTGATTTGGCCATTCATAGCTACGCGAGCTTGATCAAGTTCCATAGAAAATTGCGAAGTTTTTGCAATGCCATTTTGAATATCAAATGCACCAATAATTGAGTTAAAGGTAGTTCCCTTAGTAACAATATTCCCGACGCTGCCTTTTAGATCTAGGGTAGCAAATTTAAATAAGCTTTGTAAGCTTAAGACATCCAAAATCTGAGCGCCACTTGTATCAACTTCTAGTAGTCGCCCTTGGACCAAATTAAAATCGGCTTTGCCCTTAAGTGAGTTGTATTGAGGATCAAAAGGCGAGCCATCCCATTCAATTGCAGCATTGACTTTGCCTTGGCCACCCTCAATAGATTTATGGGCGCTCCAATGGGCAATAATTTGACCGGCATTTTTGACATCCATATCGAGCTTGAGTTTTGTGTGCTCAGCTTGGTTTGCATTGGCTCCTATCCACTGCCCAGTCTGTTTTGAAAAACCTTGTGGGTTATCGGTTTGTATCGAATCAATATTCAAAACATTATTACTTGAAGTTGCTTTAATTTTGACTTGGCCAAGCTGCGCTTTGGACCACACAAAATCATCAATCGAAATGTTCAGGCTCGGGATAGAGTCTGGGCTAATTATCTTTTTATTTGAAGCGCTGCCGGTATTAGCCTGTGTAGTTTCAGGAGTTGGATCAGGTGAACGTAAACGACTGAATGAGCCGGTGAGGATTCCATTGGGGTTTGCCTGGCTGGCCCCTGAGTACTGGATCTGTCCACTAACTTGTGGAGAGCTCATTTGCATCTGTAGGATGCCGCTCTTTTGGCTGGCAGTGATACTCATATCCTGCCACGCGCGATCCATCAGAATCAATTTTTTTGCTTGCACTGTGAATTGGGCATTGGTAGGACTACCTGAATCTTTCATTGCAGTCTGCGGTTTGTCAGGCTGCCCCAAGAAATCAATCCAAGAATCTACGTTCAGCTCATTACTCACAAGATTCAGGCTAAAGCCTTGCTGTGGAAGAGTGGCGGGCGCGCCTACCCCAAGTCCATAGCGCATCTCTCCTTCGCTATTTAGCTCGCCCTGGGACGCATAGAGATCACCAAACTTACCAGCCCAACTCACGCTAGCATTGCCGCCCTTAGGTTTGGGAATGGTTTTGATAGTAATTTGTCCCAAGAGTGGCATGCCTTTGATTTTTTGTGCCGGAGCTGGTGCAGTACTCGCGAAATCTCGCAAGTCGAATTTGAGGTTGGTTTCGCTGCCAGACTTACTAAAACTCATTAAGCCATCATATTTTGCAGTGCCACTTATCGCTTCTAAGGCTGCAAGAGAATCCTTCTGCAAGGTATTTACAAAATAATTTTTGATGAAGCTTGCTGATATATCGCCAGCCACGGTGTAATTTTGGCTGCCCGCTGAAGATGGGGCTGTAGCAATTTTTAAGTTGCCACCTAAAAAGCTTGCACTCACATTATCAAATTCAGGATTGCTCTCGGTAATACGAATTTTCCCTTTTAGGTTTTCAAGGGGAGGTAAATCTGACCACTGCAGTTTATTGCCGGGTAAATCGAGTTTGATATCCACTTTAGTGTCCGCATTTCCTGAGAGTGGAATTTTCAAACCCAGATCAAGGCTGGTCTTGCCGGAAGCACGTAAATTCTTTTCAAGCCCAGCTTGATTTTTTCCTACTGGCGATGCAAATACATATTCAAGCATTTGAGTTACTTCGCCCTGCGCTTTTCCATTGACTGAGAGCTCTAATTGTTTGGCGCTCACGTTTGGAATTTCGCCATGAAATTGACTTAGCGCTACCTGCTTGAAGTTTCCCTGACTGATATCTACCGTGAATAGAGAATTTTGCATGGCAATGACACCATCGACATTGCTTAATGCGGGCCAAACCCCTTGACTAGGTGAAAGCGTTGGCACAGGACTATAAGTAACACCAGTCACTGGTAGATTTAAGGAAAACTCACCATCCGCAGTTTTGGGGAAGGGGATCTTTGCAGGGTCTCCCTTGATATGCAATTTACCTTTCTGAATGCTGCCAGCACTAAATGCCTTGCTTAGATAGTGGTGTGTATCTTTATCCATATCGACTGGAAGATAGCGATAAGCGGTTGCGAGTTTAGCTACTGGAAAATCCATATCTAAACTTAGGAGATCAGATTGACCAGTTGCTCCAATGACATAGCTAAGACCAATATTTGTGGTGATCTCAGGGTTACTTAGGGCAAGACCCTTAGCATTAATCACCCAATTTCCCTTGGTTTTGGCCCAAGTAATCTGACCCTTGGCAAGGTCTAATTTAATTTTAGGATCTACCAGTAATTTGTTGACCTCTAACTCTAGGTTATTAGAGTTCACGGTAAAGCTGCCTTGATTTTGATTACTTGAAACAAAGCCAGAGAGATTGGTGACAGAGGGCATAGATTTACTCACGCTTGCAAAGCTGAGATTAATCAGTTTGGCGCTGATAGTGAAATCTAATTTATTGGATTTAAACCAGTTGCCTGGAATATTGAGTGCAGACTTACTCTCCGACCAATTGATATCAAGGTTTTGTAATTCACCATCAGCACGGGAGTCTTTAATCCAGCGATGAACCTTTTTAGAGAGCGGGAGGTTAAGCGCAAATAAGGCAACGTCTTGAACTAATATTTTCGGTGAGGAAAATCCAAATTCTTTAATCTCACCATCAGCATCCGGCGGACGCCAGCGAAATGTCATTGGACTTAAGCTTTCTAGAGGCGCAGTTTTCTTGCTATCCGTATCTCGCCACGCAAAGCTTTTGGTGGTGACTGAAATCATGCCATCAATATTTTCTTGGATCAGATGGGTTTCTACTCTACCAAGCGCAATAGCATCTTCATCTTTAGATAACTGTACTACCAAATTATCGGCTTCAAGATAGATATCGCTGCCATCAGGCTTGCCGTTATCAATGTTGATCTTCCCTTTTGAGCTGATTAAGCCCTCCAGAGTATTGGGACGTAATTTGAACTCTTTGGCTATTTGAGTGAGATTGAAATCATTTAAGTTCCACTCGATGGTGCCAATCCAGTGGCGCCAATTACCCGCTTGCCCAGTCAACCGGTTTGCAAAATTGACTTTGAGTTCAACGGGTCCGGTAGTCCAAGGTGTTGTGGCTAAGAGGGAGCCCCGATGTCTGCGAATGCCATTAGATAAATTGAGATTTTGAATATCGATCGTACTTAATTTTTTTTGACTTTTTTGATCATCCCAAATGAGCTTGAGATCACTTACTTGAATATCGTTTTGCGCAAAGAGCCAATTTTCCGCGGAGTAATCATTTGTTTTGCTGTGAATTGGAAGTCCAGCAACAGTGAGGAGTCCTTTGCTGTCACGTCGAACATAAATTTGCGCACTTTTAAAATGCAATTCATGAAAATAAGGCGCTAAGTGGTAAAAGGAATTCCAGCTTAGCTCGCCCTGAATTTCTTCAATAAAAAGGAGGGGAATGCTCTGGTCGGGTCCATTGAAGCGAAGGCCCTCAATTTCAAAACTTGGACGAATGCCGGTCCAAGCAACTTCAAGCTTATCCATCGTGACATTAGCCCCAATTCGAGCGCTAATGAGTCTTTCAATAGAAACTTTGGATTTTTCAATTTGTGGCCAAAGCACAAAACGAACTGCTAGGTGGCCAATCACAAATAAAGCGGCTACTAAGCCCAGCAAAATCAAGGCGCGTTTACGCCAAGCTTTGCCCGAAACTGGTGGGCGTTTAGCAAATATCTCCTGAAGGCGAGGCGGGATGATCTTTTCCAGCATGGGCTCTATTATCCGTCAGCCCAAGGATGACCGCCAAGCTTCTGCCTATCTAGTTCTAGTCACGGATTAAGATGGTGGAATGGACGACTTTTCTAGGCAAATTGCTTTTCTAGAGCAGCACTCTACTTATGCACGCCGCTGGCTTAGTGCGCGGCCTGAGTGGGTCGAGTGGTTGCGCTCTTGTGGCCAAAAAAAGATTGAGCCTCAAGAGATTAAAAGCTTGCTCCTAGGCTCTAGGACATCTCAGGATGCTGGCAGAGCCGATGATGCGCAATTTATGGCAGAACTGCGTTTGGCGCGCCAGCGATTGATGTTGTGGGTAGCCTTTAGAGATCTCAATGGAATGGCAAGCCTGCAAGAGGTAACTCATAGCTTGAGCTTTTTTGCTCAATTAGCTGTTGCAGAGGCCATTGCCTTTATACGCGGAGATCTTCAGCTTCGGTTTGGATTGCCATGGAGTCAAGTGAGTGATTCTGAAATGCCTTTAATGGTGATTGGCATGGGCAAGTTGGGCGGTTTGGAGCTCAATCTTTCATCCGATATTGATTTAATCTTTTTGTACGAGCATGAAGGCGAGACAGTAGGCGCTGAAAAAAGTTTATCGAATCATGAGTGGTTTACGCGGATGGGTAAGCGCTTAATCACCTTGTTGTCCGAGCATGATGCCAATGGTTTTGTTTTTAGAGTCGACATGCGTTTGCGTCCAAACGGAGACTCTGGTCCTTTAGTCTGTAGCTTGGATATGCTGGAGGAATACCTTCTCGTTCAGGGTCGGGAGTGGGAGCGTTACGCATGGATTAAAGGTAGGATGATTGCGCCACTACCAGGTACCGAAGCTTATGCCCATTGCGAAAAGGAGTTGGAGCAACTCATTCGTCCCTTTGTATATCGTCGTCACCTAGACTACGGTGTGATTGCTTCCATAAGGGATCTTCATGCACAGATTCAGATAGAGGCAGAAAAGCGCTCATCAAGCCGCCATGGTAAATCTCGAGATATCAAATTAGGGCGCGGAGGTATTCGTGAAATTGAATTCCTGGCGCAGATGTTCCAGCTCATGCGAGGCGGTACCGATCCTCGATTTAGGATTAGACCAACCTTAGAGGTCTTGGATTTAATTCGGCAGCGCGGTATTCTTCCGGCAAATGAGGTTGAGGATTTGCAGTCCGCCTATGTTTTTCTGAGGCGCTTAGAACATCGACTTCAGGTTTGGGACGATCAGCAAACCCACTATCTGCCAGATGATGAGATCACTAGAGCTCGCATTGCCTTATCCATGACTGAGTCCGGAAGCGATCTTGATCTTGACTCATTTATGTCAGAGTTAGACCGCCATCAAAATAATGTTGCAAGGCTTTTTGAAAAGGCATTTTCCTTAGACAACAGTACGCGCCTAGATCTTGCTCCAATGGCGCTTGAATGGGAGCCGAGCGAACAGCTATTCCCCAATACCTTGGCTAGATGGCGCATATGGTCAGAAAGCCTAAAACAAAGACAGTTACCTGAAAAGAGCCGCCTTATTTTTAATAATTTAATGCGTCAGGCTGCTCAAAATATAGAAGCGGATGAGTCTTCGCGTATACATGCTGATCTGACACTACTGCGTTTCTTTGATTTACTGGAAGCGATAGCGCGTCGTAGTGCTTACCTCTCTATCTTGGCTGAGTACCCCAAGGCTCTATCTAATGTATTGGCTTTATTGAAATCATCGCAGTGGGGTGCTAAATACCTTACGCAACATCCTCATCTATTGGATCATCTGCTCAATTCCAGGTCCGAAGAATTTTTAATTGAAAATCCAGACGCCTACTGGCGAGAGGTCAAGACGAATCTGGATATGCAGCTAGATGATGTGATGACCGATGGGGATGGTTCAGAGCAGGCGATGGATATTTTGCGAGTAACACATCACACTGAAACTTTTATTACCTTATTGGCTGATTTGGGTATTGGTGTTCAGCAGGCACTTTCAGTGGAAAAGGTAAGCGATCATCTTTCCTCACTTGCAGATCTGATTTTGCAAACCACATTTGAGCGGGTTTGGCCTGGCGTTGCAGAGAAATTTAATTTGCCTAAAGAAGTGGATCCCCCCTTTGCCATTATTTCTTATGGCAAGCTCGGGGGTAAGGAATTAGGCTATGCATCGGATTTGGATTTGGTCTTCTTATACCAAGCAGAGGATTCTGATCAAGCCGCTGGTGAAGTGTATGGACTCTTGGCCAAACGAATGATCAATTGGCTTACTGCCTTTACCTCTACGGGTAGCTTATTTGAGATTGATACGCGCTTGCGCCCGAATGGTTCTGCTGGTTTCTTAGTTACTAATAGTGAGGCCTTTAGAAAGTATCAACTGCGTGAAGGGGATAACGCAGCTTGGGTATGGGAGCATCAGGCCCTCACAAGAGCCCGCTATTCAGCTGGAAACATTGAAGTAGGCCTTATTTTTGATGAGGTTCGTGCTGAGGTCTTAAGTCAGCAGCGTCAGATTGATCATTTGCGTAGTGAGATTTTAGAAATGCGTCGCAAGGTTCATGCTGGTCACCCAAATGCTAGTGAAGAGTTTGATTTAAAACACGATGCTGGTGGCATGGTGGATATTGAATTTATAGTTCAATTTTTGGTGCTGGCTTATTCCCATCAGCATCCACAATTAATCGGTAACCTAGGCAATATTGCTTTGCTAAGGATTGCTGGAGAGTTAGGCTTGATTCAATCGAGCGAGGCGCAATTCGTTGGTGATGCCTACCGACTGTTGAGAGCACTGCAACATCGCCTACGTCTAGATGGGGCTGAAAAAACCCGCATTGCAATTGGTGAGCATTCTGAAATGATGTCAGCAAGAGATGCTGTCTTAGCGCTCTGGCTGAAAATATTTCTGGCACCATCTAGCTCTGAATAAGGCTTGAGGCAAATTTAGTTCTGCCCTAGTAACTCTCGTGCATGCCTTCGAGTGGTATCAGTGATAGTTGCCCCGCCAAGCATCCGCGCAACTTCTTCCACACGTTCTGATCTTCCTAGTGGCTGTACTTGGGATACGGTCTTATCAGCACTTTGGGATTTGCTAACTTTGAGATGGTGATTTCCTTGAGCAGCTACTTGCGGTAGGTGGGTAACACATAAAATCTGATGTGACTGGCCTAGTTGATGCAAAAGTTTGCCAACAGTTTCTGCAACTGCCCCACCAATACCAGCGTCGACTTCATCAAAAATGAGTGTAGGCGTAAAGGATGCTTTGCTTGTGATCACGCTAATGGCTAGACTGATGCGAGCTAATTCGCCTCCTGAGGCAACTTTAGCTAATGAGCGTGGGGTGCTACCAGCATGACCTGCAACTAAAAATTCAATTTGTTCAAGCCCATTGGATCCACCTTCACTGAGAGGGCTTAAAGCAATCTCCAATTGACCGCCAGCCATAGAGAGGTCTTGCATGGCATCGGTGACCAGTTTGCCTAGCTCGGTAGCGGCTTTACTCCGCTTTTGAGACAGTTGCTTGGCAAGCTTGAGATAGGAAGCTTCTTCGCTCTTCACTCTTTCGCGTAGTGCTTCAATATTTTGTGAGGCTGTTAATGCCTCTAAGCGCTCACTCGTCTCTTGCAATAACTTTGGCAGCTCATCTACTTCAGTGCGGTATTTACGTGCAGCGCCATGGAGCGCTTGCATCCGCTCTTCCACTTGCTCCAGTCTTACTGGATCCAGATCTAACTTTTGTAAATAACGATTCAGTCCATGAATCGCTTCATCTAATTGAATTTGGGCCGAATCTAAGGCTTCGCTGATGGCGCTGAGGGCTGGATCATGTTCTGCTAAGGCGCCGATATTGCCACAGGCTTTGGATAAGATGGAATCTACCGAGCTTTCTGCATCACTCAGTGATTCGATGACTTCCTGACAGCCCCCAATAATTTTGGCGCCATTGGCCAATCTGGCATGTTCGCTTTGAATGTTGTTCCACTCCCCTTCGATGGGAGAGAGTTCAGTGAGCTCTTCTAATTGCCACTCAAGACGTTCGCGTTCACGCTCAATATCTTGTCCTGCATTTTCTGCCTGCTCTAATTTGCGGCGAGAGTCGCTTAAGGTTTTGAAGGCCTGGGCAACATCAGATGCCAGTGGCAATAATCCTGCGTGACGATCGAGTAATTCTCGTTGGGCGCCACCCTTGAGTAATAGTTGATGTGCATGTTGACCATGAATGTCTACCAGCTGATCACCTGCATCACGTAGTTGCGTTACGGTAGCGACGCTGCCATTAATAAAGGCGCGACTACGACCGTTGCTTTCCACGGTTCTTTTTAAAAGCAGGCTTTGACCTTCATCCTCTAATGGGAAGCCTTGTTCATCGAGCCACTGCTTGAAGTGTTGGACTTGTTCGGAATCAATTCTAAAAAGGGCCGATATCTCAGCGCGAGTGGCGCCTTCCCGAATTTGGCTACTATCAGCCCGCTCTCCTAATACCAGGCTGAGCGCGTCCAGCAGAATGGATTTACCAGCACCCGTCTCGCCAGTTAGGACAGTAAAGCCACTAGCGAAATCAAGTTCAAGCTGATCAACAATGACAAAGTCACGAAGTGAGATGGTTTGAAGCATGTATTAGCGTAGCAAAGAAATCGACATCAGAATGTCGATGGGTACTCATTCCAGTGAAGCTTCTCGCGTAAGGTTTTGTAATCACTATGACTGCGAGGATGTAAGAGGGTAATTGTTTTAGTGGATTGGCGTACTTCGACTTTGTCACCACTTTGTAAATCTGTTTGTGACTGCATATCAAAATTGACAATCACTTCTCGGCCATCGACTACTTCAATGACGGTCACACTATCTTCTGGCAAAACAATAGGTCGATTCGAGAGTGAATGAGGTGCAATTGGTGCTAGTAAGATGCCGGCAACCCGTGGATGAAGAATGGGGCCACCAGCGGAAAGGGCGTATGCGGTTGAGCCGGTTGGAGTCGACACAATCAATCCATCCGAACGCTGGTTATACATAAATGAACCATTAACATTGACAGCGAGCTCTACCATTCCAGAAATTCCTGAGCGATTCACAACCACATCATTGAAGGCGAGTGCGCGTGTGATCTCTTTGCCCTGACGCAATACCACTGCATCTAACAGTGTGCGGGTGTCTGCCTCATACTCCCCGCCAATAATTTTCGGAAGAATAGTTTGTACGGATTGAATCGGAATATCGGTCATATATCCGAGGCGTCCCATATTGATGCCTACCAGGGGAACATTTTTGCCAGCCAATTGGCGACCAATGCCCAGCATGGTGCCGTCACCACCTAAAACCACCACTAAATCAATGGCCCCAGCAAAATCATCAGCTGTTTTAGTGGGAAAATCGCTAATGCCCAGATGTTGGGCAGTTGCTGCCTCTAAAAAGACTTCACACCCCAGGCCAGACAGCAGTTTGGCCAGATCCCGAAGGCGCTCTTCCACCCCATCGGCCTGGAATTTGCCGACAAGCGCAATCCGGCTAAATGGCTTGTTGGTGGAATTTGGGGATGGGCTTAACATATAACGATTAAACCATAGGCATAAAATCCCTTCCACCATGGATGAACGTTCCCGCGCTTTACTCAAAACCCTCATCGAGCGTTATATCGAGGAGGGTCAGCCTATTGGCTCGCGTACGCTCTCGAGATACTCGGGATTAGATCTTTCGGCCGCCACCATTCGCAATGTGATGGCGGATCTAGAAGAGATGGGCTTGGTAACCAGCCCTCACACCTCTGCTGGACGTATTCCTACCCCCAGGGGCTATCGCCTATTTGTCGACACTATGGTGACGATCCGTCCCTTGGAGGAAATGGCTGCCCGAGAGATGGAAAAAGGACTTTTGCCAGATTCGCCACAAAGGGTTTTAAATTCTGCCGCTCAAATATTGTCGAATCTCACCCATTTTGCTGGTGTGGTCATGACCCCCAAGCGCGCCCAGGTTTTTAAGCATATTGAATTCTTACGCCTAGGTGAGGGCAAGATTTTATTAATCATGGTCACTCCTGAGGGCGATGTTCAAAACCGTATCTTGCCAACAACGCAAGATTACACGCCTAGCCAATTAATTGAGGCAGGTAATTACATCAATGCTCAGTTTGCTGGAAAAAGTTTTGAGCAAGTGAGAGCTCATCTCAAAGCAGACTTAGATAATCTGCGTACTGACATTTCTGGTCTGATGGCATTGGCCTTGCAAACTGGAGTAGCGGATTACGACTTGAGCCGAGGTGAGGTTGTCCTATCGGGTGAGCGTCGTCTTCTCAACGTGGGCGACCTAAGCTCGAATCTGGATAAGCTGCGTAAGATGTTTGACATGCTGGAGCAAAAGTCGGTCTTGATGCAATTATTGGACGTCTCTAGTCATGCTGATGGCATTCAAATTTTTATTGGCGGTGAGAGCGATCTCTTGCCATATGAGGACTTGGCCGTGATCAGTGCACCTTATAGTGTGGATGGTCAGATTGTAGGTACTTTAGGAGTGATTGGCCCTACGCGTATGGCTTACGATCGAGTCATTCCGATTGTGGACATTACGTCTAAATTATTATCGGGCGCGCTGAGCTCTTAAACGTTTTAAAAATATTAATAGAGAAATTACCTTGAATCAAAATCCTCATTTAAGAGCTTCCAAGACGGCAGTGTTATTGCTGAATTTGGGTACGCCGTCTGCACCAACCCCAAAAGCGGTGAGGGCTTATTTGAAAGAATTTTTATCTGATCCTAGGGTAGTAGAAATTCCTCGCATTATTTGGTGGTTCATCTTGAACGGTATTATTTTGCCGATTCGCAGTAGTGCATCCGCTAAAAAATACGCAACGATTTGGTTGCCAAAATTAGGTTCGCCATTAATGCATTATTCACGTTTACAAGCAAAAGAATTAGGTGAAAAGTTTGCCAACCAAGGTCATACCGTTTTAGTGGATTTAGCTATGCGCTATGGTCAACCATCAACCCAAGAGGCCTTAGATAACCTTAAGGCTCAAGGGATGGAGCGTTTATTACTTTTGCCTTTGTATCCACAGTATTCCGCAACTACGACGGCCTCAAGCTTTGATGAAGTCTTTCGAGTGCTAAGCACTTGGCGCGATCAACCGGAGTTACGTTTGGTAAAGCACTATCACGATAATGCCGCCTACATCCATGCATTACGTGATCAAGTATTGAATGCTTGGGATAAAGATGGGCGTCCCAATTTTGCAGCCGGCGATCGCTTCGTCATGTCCTTTCATGGTTTACCCAAGCGTAATTTGATGAAGGGTGATCCCTATCACTGCGAGTGTTTAAAAACAGGACGTTTACTTGGTGAAGCATTGGGGTTGGAAAAGGGT
>JACCDO010927810.1_pt1 | contig 18210 bp, 21 predicted proteins | sample 7446101 | NCBI WGS metagenome assembly JACCDO01 (sample SAMN15323440, study PRJNA562643) | freshwater metagenome | isolation source: river surface water | place: USA:Blue River Watershed | collected 2017-08-16 | reverse complement strand
GTGTACAAATGGTTCCCCGACCCATAAGTGTTTAGCGCCAGCAACTGCAATTAGCTCTACTGTAGTTAGCGGTCTGAATCGAATTTCCGCATCCGCTGGATTTAGAAACTCGTCGAATTCTGGAACAAGTGCGACGACCGGACGTCCATCTTTTGCCCAAAATTCCAAGTGTGAATCCTTCGTTGTTAGAAGAGGGGGTGACAACAAAATCAATCCTTTAATCCTTCTGTCTGTCGCGTATTGCAGTGCCAAATCTGTTCCGAATGACCAACCAACAATCCACAGATTCTTAACTCTTAAGACATCGAAGGCATAATCAATTGCCGCAACCACATCTGCTTCTTCAGTAACTCCATTTCCAAATTCACCTTCACTTCTACCTTGATCACTTGCAGTACCGCGAGTGTTAAAACGAATGACAGTTATTTCTGCCATTGATGGAAGTCTGTTAGCGGCTTTTTTGAAAATATGGCTATCCATCATCCCGCCATGAGTTGGCCGAGGATGGAAACAAAGAATTGCATTGCTGCGATCGCCAGAGAGTGGTGTCGCCACTTCTCCGATTAGTTTTAGCCCATCTCTTGTGAGAATGGTTATGGGGCTACGCTCGGCCGGCAAAATAGTGCTTGGTCGAATCAGCTCAGCCATGCCCGAGAGTTTAGTCTTCTCCCATGGTGCGAAAATCCAATTCGAGTAAAAAGAGTTTTGAATCATTAAATCCGGCAACTGGTGAAGTTGTTGGCGTATTTCCTAATTTCACAGCTTCAGAAGTTTCCATTGTTGTAGATCAAGCAGAAAGAGCAAGTGAGCGCTGGGCAGAACTTGGATTTCGTGGACGTTATGTAGCGCTTCGCGATTGGGCTTCAATATTGACACGTGAAATCGATTCCGCGGCTCATCTGATCCACCGTGAAACTGGAAAACCTTTTAGTGATGCCAAGTTAGAAGTTGCGCTTGCGATCGAACATATTTCCTGGGCAGGAAAAAATGCGCATCGAATTCTTAGCAAGCAAAATCGACCGGTTGGACTCCTAATGTTCAATATGGCCGCACAAGTTCAACGAGTCCCCTATGGAGTAGTTGGCGTAATTGGACCTTGGAACTATCCAATCTTTACTCCAGTTGGATCAATTGCGTACGCGCTTGCCGCCGGAAATACTGTTGTTTTCAAACCAAGTGAATACACCCCAGCTATCGGTGCATACTTAGAAGAGAGCTGGAATCGCATTGCGCCATTTAAAAATATTTTCCAAGTCATAACAGGAACGCCAGAAACGGGCATCGCACTAACCGAAAGTAAATTGGGCAAGATTTCATTTACCGGCTCTACTCGAACCGCGAAGAAAGTTGCAGCAGCTTGTGCGGCTAATATGACTCCGGTTGTATTGGAATGCGGTGGCAAAGATGCGGTCTTAGTTGATCGCGATGCCGATATTAAAAAAGCTGCCGAGATGACTCTCTGGCACGCTATGTCTAATGCTGGACAATCATGTATCGGAGCAGAACGAGTTTATGTACATAGAACTGTGGCCGAGAAATTTAAAGAAGAAATTGTTAAACAAGCAAAAGAATTAAAGCCTGGCTTTGGGGATGGTGCCAAGTATGGCCCTGCCACCATGCCCTCCCAACTGAAAGTCATTCAAAGCCATATTGATGATGCGGCAAAACGCGGCGGAAAATTCTTATTGGGTGGCACTAAATCCGTTTCTGGAGGATACGTAGAACCGGTAATCATGACTGATGTTCCAGAAGATTCACTTGCGGTAACTGAGGAAACCTTTGGTCCAACTTTGGTAATAAATACGGTCGCAAATATGGATGAAGCTGTCGATTTAGCGAATGCAACCAATTATGGACTTGGTGCAGCAGTCTGGTCTAAAAGAAATGGAAAGCGGATTGCCGCGCTTCTCAAATGTGGCATGGTCTCAATTAATTCAGCTTTTTCCTTTGCTGCAATCGGTTCACTTCCATTTGGTGGCGTAAAAGATAGTGGTTATGGACGAATTCATGGTGCAGAGGGATTATTGGAATTCACATATCCCAGAACTATTGTGCGCAGAAGATTTAGAATCCCACTCGAATTTACTACATTCAATCGATCTGAATTAGCCGATAAAATACTTGTTCGATTAGTTAAGTTATTACACAAACGACGAATTCGTTAGTAACGCGGAGCGTTACGAGTTCGTTCCGTATTTGGCCTTCGATTATTTCTCTTACTCCAACATGGAGTATGCCAATGGCGCCTAGATTCAACATCTCCATCTAGCCAAGCAACGATATGTGGAGTAGCGGTGCGGATTAATTGATCACAACCTGGACATCGATATGGCTTAGTAGAACTGGATCCGGTGATTTTACGAACTCGATAAATACCATCTAAATCTTCTTCAATCGTTTCATGAGAAGCCATGATTTCTCGCTCATCGCCATTTTCCTGCTTAGGGCGCTGCTTCGACTTTGGGCGATTTTTCCGTGTACTCACAGGGAGATTCTGACCTATTTCCGGCAAGATTGGCCGGTGCGCCAAATGAGATTTCGAAAGTTCGTTGTGATGATTTTGATAAACGCGCTCGGAGTATTTGTCACGCCATCCCTAGCTCATGCAGAAGTAAGTCTTGCTAAAAAGAAGGCTGTTCCAATTCCTTCGCCTAAGGCAGTCTGGCCACCATCTGGATTCAAGGTAAATGATGGCGTCTATGCAAAGGTCCCAAGCTCTAAAGAATTAGTTGGCTTACTTTCAGCAAAAAGATCTCTGCAAAAGTTCGTAAAAGATTGCCAACTTTATGCTTGCGGCGCCGTCTTTGTTGCGGCTGAGACTGGATGTGAATGGTGGGAAGTAAATTCTTCAGTACGTCGCCTAAATTCTGAGACAAATTCCCGCACCAAGATTGGCTCGCTACTTACCTATGCAAAAGGAACTGATGATCGAGAATTAGCAACAATCTTTCTAGTCAGCAGCGAACCGATAGCTGAAAATATCTCGGTAGGCGGAATTCGTGTGATTTGTCATCGCGAACCAGATGCGAAACCTCGACCTGGAAATGTTTACAACCCAATACCCCAACCAGAGGCGACGCAATGATTCGAGGTCAATAATGTTAGGGGGAATTGATAACGCACTATTCTTAAAATCATTTGCCGGTTTTGCCGTCATGTTTGTCTTAATCTTCTTGCTTAGATGGGGTTTTTCAAGAGGTAAATCTGTCGCCGAACGACCTTTTTCCGTGGGTGACGATGATTCCTATGGAAAATTAAAAGTTGCCGCCAGGCCTAAGAATCACATCGAAGGAGAAATGATGCGGCAGAAGCTTTTGGCAAATGGAATTAAAGCTAATCTGACTCAGACAAACTCGGGACCTAGAGTCTTGGTATTCGAGGAGGAATTAAGCGCTGCTTCCGCAATTTTGAGAAGTTAGCGATTTTTTCCCGGTACCCAAAGTTGATCGCCTTCACCGCGATTCTCATATCGTGCAAGTACGAACAATAAATCAGAGAGACGATTCAGATACTTTGCGGTTAATTTATTGACGCCTTCGCCAAATCCATGAATTGCTTGCCATGTACGACGCTCTGCTCTTCTTACTACAGTGCGCGCAACGTGCAGATGGGCAGATGTTCTGCTTCCGGATGGCAACACAAAAGACTTAAGCGGTTCTAGAAAAGCGTTGTACTTATCAATTTGCTCTTCCAAGTATTTAATTTGAGATTCAAGAACGCGAAGCGGCTCATGAGCTGGTTCGTCCACAACTGGCGTACAGAGATCTGCACCAACATCAAATAAATCATTCTGAATTCTCACCAAAAGTTTTCTAATGTCTTGATCCAACTCTTTATCAGCAAGTACAACACCTAAATATGAATTTGCCTCGTCTACGGTGGCATATGCCTCAAGTCGCGCATCGTTTTTGGAGGTTCTACTCATATCCCCCAGTGAAGTAGTTCCATCATCTCCGGTTTTTGTATAAATGCGCGTTAGATTAACCATGGGGCGAGCCTATGCCAATGGCTAGCATGTGACCACTTGAAGAGAATGGGGAGCCAATGATGGAGCACGGTTTAGACCGCTTCCGTATCGTTGGCGGTTCTTCGCTTGTCGGTGATGTAAAGGTTTCTGGAGCGAAAAATTCAATTTTGAAGTTGATGGCAGTTTCGTTGATGGCTCCTGGAACTTACATTTTAAGTAATGTGCCACAGATTGCTGATGTAACAATGATGGGTGAACTTCTTGTAAGCCTTGGTTGCAAAATCGATCATGATGTTTCATCTTCCAAATTAACTATTACAGTCCCAGAAGATCTTGGGTATCGAGCTGATTATCAATATGTAAGAAAACTTCGCGCCTCTATTAATGTCCTCGGACCCTTGGTGGCTCGGTTAGGTCGTGCTGAAGTTGCACTACCTGGCGGCGATGCAATTGGTTCTCGTGGTTTAGATTTTCATACCAGAGGTTTGGTTGAACTTGGTGCAGAGATCAAGAATGAACATGGATACATTATTGCCTCAGCTAAAAATGGTCTTAAAGGTACAAAAATTGAATTAGATTTCCCAAGCGTTGGTGCCACTGAAAATATTCTTACCGCAGCCGTCTTGGCAAAAGGAAAAACTATTTTAGAAAATGCGGCGCGCGAACCAGATCTCGTGGATATTGGAAACTTTTTGAACTCCATGGGCGCCGAGATTGAGGGCTTAGGTACTCCGACATTAACAATAAATGGCGTCCCATCGCTTCATCCGGTAAATCACGAAGCAATCCCAGATCGCATTGTTACCGGAACTTGGGCATTTGCTGCCGCAATTACTCAAGGTGATATTTCAATCCATAATGCCAGACCTGCAGATCTAGAACTTCCATTAGACAAATTGGTATCAGCAGGAGCGGTTGTAACTTCTACATCTGATGGCTTACGAGTAAAAATGTCCCGGAGACCCAGCGCAATCGATGTTGCCACTCTTCCCTATCCAGGTTTTCCCACTGATTTGCAGCCATTTGCAATCACTTTGAATGCCATTGCAGAAGGTGACGCCTTAGTAACTGAAAATGTTTTTGAAGGCAGATTTATGTTTGTAAATGAGCTTCTTCGATTAGGTGCAAAGATAAAGGTTGATGGCCATCATGCTTCAATTATTGGAATTCCCAAGCTTTCTTCTGCTCCTGTTGCCGCATCAGATATTAGAGCTGGAGCAGGTTTAGTTCTTGCCGGACTAGTTTCTGATGGAATTACATTTGTTGAAGATGCATTTCACGTCGATCGCGGTTATCCGAATTTCGCCGAGCAGCTACGGGCCCTTGGCGCTGATGTAACGCGAGTTAACTAAACCGCTTCCCCAAGAATTGAAACTCGGTTATTAGCAACCGATAAGAAACCGCCATGTACTTCAAATTCTGCGATTGAACCATCTTCTGCTTTGATTACAACTTTTCCATCGACAAGCGCGCCAAGTAATGGAGCGTGATTTGGCAGAATACCAATATCACCTTCCAAGGTGCGGGCAGAGACCATCTTGGCTCTGCCCGACCAGATTCTTGATTCTGGCGTAACGAATTCGACGGTAAGTGTGGAATCGCTCATTAGCTATTAGCCAATTCCTTTGCCTTACGTTCTACATCTTCTAGACCGCCGCACATAAAGAATGCTTGCTCTGGAATATGATCGTAATCGCCATTTGCTAACGCATCGAATGCCGCGATTGTTTCACTTAGTGGAACAAATGAACCGTCGATACCAGTAAAGACCTTAGCAACGAAAGTATTTTGTGAAAGGAATCGCTGAATTCGACGAGCGCGACCTACCAAGATGCGATCTTCTTCAGAGAGTTCATCAATACCAAGAATTGCGATGATGTCTTGAAGATCCTTATAACGCTGAAGGATCTGCTTAACACGGTTGGCAACTCGGAAATGATTTTCACCGATATAGCGCGGATCCAAGATACGTGAAGTTGAATCGAGTGGATCCACCGCAGGATAAATACCTAGCTCTGAGATAGGACGAGATAGAACTGTCGTCGCATCTAAGTGGGTAAAGGTTGTGTGCGGAGCTGGGTCGGTAATGTCATCAGCAGGTACATAAATTGCTTGCATCGAAGTAATCGAGTGACCACGAGTCGATGTAATGCGCTCCTGAAGCACGCCCATCTCATCTGCCAGAGTTGGTTGGTAACCAACGGCAGATGGCATACGGCCAAGCAGCGTTGATACCTCAGAACCTGCCTGGGTAAAGCGGAAAATATTGTCGATGAACAAAAGCACATCTTGCTTTTGAACATCACGGAAGTACTCCGCCATTGTTAGTGCAGAAAGTGCAACGCGTAGGCGAGTTCCGGGTGGCTCATCCATCTGGCCGAAGACCAATGCGGTCTTATTGATAACGCCAGTCTCTGTCATTTCCAAGAACAAGTCATTACCTTCACGCGTACGTTCTCCAACGCCGGCGAATACGGATACGCCACCGAAGTTTTCAGCTACGCGATAAATCATCTCTTGAATAAGAACGGTCTTACCAACACCTGCACCACCGAATAGTCCGATCTTTCCACCCTTTACATAAGGTGTTAAAAGATCAATAACTTTAATTCCAGTTTCGAACATCTCGGTCTTGGATTCGAGCTGATCAAAATCTGGAGCCGTACGGTGAATCGGCCAACGTTCCTTAACCTGCAGGGATGAGGTTGGAACATCTAGGGATTCGCCTAGTGCATTAAATACGTGACCTTTTGTTACATCTCCAACTGGAACAGAGATCGCAGCTCCGGAGTCACGAACTTCAACACCTCGGACCATGCCATCAGTTGGTTGCATGGAAATTGCGCGCACCATGTTGTCACCGATGTGCTGTGCAACTTCGAGGGTAAGAGTTCGTTTCTCACCGCCAATCTCAATATCAACTTGTAATGCGTTGTAGATCGCGGGCATCGAATCCGATGGGAATTCGATATCAACGACCGGTCCAATGACACGCGCTACGCGTCCGGTTGCTGTTTTAGTTGTCATCATTCGCTCCCTGCGTTTGCTGAAGACAGCGCATCTGCGCCGCCCACGATTTCACTTATTTCTTGCGTAATTTCGGCCTGTCGAGCCGCGTTTGCAAGTCTGGTCAACGACTTAATTAATTCATCAGCATTATCCGTTGCTGATTTCATCGCTCTACGTCGAGCCGCATGCTCTGAGGCTGCAGATTGCAGCAGAGCGTTGTAGACGCGAGATTCGATGTATTTAGGAAGAAGTGCGTTGAGAACTTCTCCGGCATTTGGTTCAAATTCATACATAGGTAGTAATCCTGCTGGTGCTGGCGCATCTGATTCGACAACTTCTAACGGCAGCATTCGCTTATTTAACGCAATTTGAGTAACCATCGATTTGAATTCAGTAAAGACGATATGAAGTTCGTCGACCCCTTCGCTATCAACTGCTGCATCCTTTAGGAAAGCATCAATAAGTTCTGCTGAAATCTCTTTGGCATTTGCATAAGTTGGCTTATCCGAAAAGCCAGTCCAAGAATTCTTTACTGGACGATTACGGAACTTGTAGTAGTTGACTGCTTTTCTCCCAACAACATATGTGAGCACAGAGAGACCGCGCTCTTTTAGAGTGACAATTAAGCCCTCTGCCTCTTTGATTGCATTTGTTGAATAGGCACCAGCCATACCGCGATCTGCAGTTACGATCAAAACTGCAGCACGTTTTGGCTCAGCAGATTCTGTTGTTAATGGGTGATTTGTATTTGAAAAACTCGCAACTGCGCTAACGGCACGAGTCAACTCATTTGCATAAGGAGTTGATGCCGAAACTCTCTGTTGCGCCTTGACGATACGTGAGGCGGAGATTAACTCCATGGCTCGCGTGATCTTCTTGGTCGACTTAACAGAGCGAATCCGTCGCCGATATATACGTAGTTGTGCGCCCATTTTTTACTTCTTGAACTTCGTAATCTGCTCGGATCCATCGCTGCCCTGAGCTTCCGCTCCGGCTTCATTTACAGGTTTTGCGACAGAAGAAACGAATTCGTTCTTAAATGAACCAATTGCGCTAGTTAGTTTGGCAACTGTGTCATCACTTAGTTCTTTAGTCTCTGCGATGACATCAAAGATTCCCTTATGAGAGCGAGCAACATAATCTAGGAATTCCGCTTCAAAACGGCGAATATCTTGAACCGCTACAGAATCTAATTGACCTGTTGTTCCTGCCCAGATTGAAACAACCATTCGCTCGAGAGCAAATGGTGTGTACTGAGCTTGCTTCAACAACTCAACCAGACGTGAACCGCGCTCTAGCTGCGCCTTTGATGCTGCATCTAAATCTGAACCGAATGCAGCAAATGCTTCAAGTTCGCGGAACTGCGCAAGATCCAAACGAAGACGTCCAGCAATTTTCTTCATCGCCTTAGTCTGCGCAGAACCACCTACACGCGATACTGAAATACCAACGTTAATTGCAGGACGTACGCCTGAGTTAAAGAGGTCAGTTTCCAAGAAGCACTGACCATCAGTAATAGAAATAACGTTTGTCGGAATAAAGGCAGAAACGTCATTACCTTTAGTCTCAATGATTGGAAGTCCGGTCATCGAACCGCCACCCATTTCATCGGAAAGCTTTGCACATCTTTCCAACAAACGAGAGTGTAAATAGAACACATCTCCCGGATAAGCCTCACGACCTGGTGGACGACGAAGCAATAAGGAAACTGCACGATACGCCTCAGCTTGTTTCGATAAATCATCAAAGACTATGAGTACGTGTTCGCCTTTATACATCCAGTGCTGACCAATTGCAGAACCGGTATATGGCGCCAAATACTTGAAACCTGCTGGATCAGATGCAGGCGCTGCAACGATTGTTGTGTATTCCATTGCGCCAGCTTCTTCAAGTGCCGCTTTAACCGAAGCAATTGTTGAACCTTTCTGGCCAATCGCTACATAAATACATTTAACTTGTTTCTTCTTATCGCCGCTCTTCCAGTTATCGCGTTGATTAATGATTGTGTCAATTGCAACTGCGGTCTTACCGGTTTGTCGATCACCGATAATTAATTGGCGCTGACCACGGCCGATTGCAGTCATTGCGTCGATTGCTTTAATTCCGGTTGCGAGTGGTTCTTTAACTGGTTGACGTTGAACTACAGAGGGAGCCTGCAATTCAAGCGCACGGTTTGCTTCCGCTTTAATTTCACCTTTGCCGTCAATTGGTCGGCCAAGTGGATCGACAACGCGTCCCAAGAAACCATCGCCAACTGGAACAGAGAGAATTTCTCCAGTGCGACGTACTGTCTGGCCTTCTTCAATTCCGCCAAATTCACCGAGGATAACTACACCGATTTCTCGGACATCAAGGTTTAATGCAAGACCCAAGGTGCCGTTATCAAATTTAAGTAATTCATTTGTCATTGTTGATGGCAGACCAGAAACTCGAGCGATGCCATCTGCGGCTTCGACAACAGTTCCGATCTCATCCCGTGATGCTGAACTTGGCTCATATGACTTAACGAAGTTCGCTAAGGCATCACGAATCTCTTCTGGTCTGATCGTGAGTTCTGCCATTTTTTTCTCCCTATCCTGCGAGCGCTCGGCTCGCGTCGGCCAAACGATTGACGATTGTGGCGTCAATCAATTCATCTGCAAATCGGATGGAAATTCCTCCGATAATTGAGGGGTCAACCTCAACATTTAATCGGACTGGTTGTCCAATTTTCTCCGCAAGTGCTTTGGTTAATTTTTCGCGCTGCGAATCCGTAAGAGCAATTGCACTCTTAACCTCTGCAATCATGCGATTTCGTCTTGCGGCGGTCGCCTTAATATAAAACGCGACTGTCCCTTCAAAATTTCTGCCACGGAAGCTGCTGACAAGATGTCCCAACATTCGCGATGTAGCGGCGGAAACTTTTCCACCAAATAGTTTTGCAACAAGTACACGTTTTCCTTCTCCAGAGTACTTAGAAGCACTTAAAGCTTGTAGTAATGCGTTATCTCCAGCCACGACTTTGGAGAAAGTGAACAACTCTTCCTCCAGTCGATCAAGTTCGCCCGAAAGATTTGCAGCAGCTGCCTCGGATTCAATAGCCAATTGCTCAATAGCATCCGCTAAGTCACTTGGCTTTGACCATTTCAAATTAACTAATGCGCTAAGGAGTGGCACAACATTTGCAGCGCCTTTAGCGAAAAGATCTGAAACTAACTTCTCTTTATCTTTTGTATCACGAGCCACATCAGTTAAGGAACGGCGAAGTGGCGCGGAAGAATCTAGTGCTGACAAAACGGTAAATAACTCGCTAGCAAACTTGGCTATATCGCCATCAGATTTACCTTTTAACGAATTATCAAGAGCAGCACGAGCCGCAGCAATTGCTTGCCTACTTGTGCCACCCATTTCCGCAATTGTCATTTACTTACTCTTCTCCAAATCCGATAGGAAGCGATCGACGATTCTGGATTGTCGGACCTGGTCATCTAGGGCTTCTCCAACAATCTTGGATGCAAGTTCTGTTGCCAGCGTTCCAACTTCTGCGCGCAGCGAATTAATTGCCTGCTGTCTTTCAGATTCAATGGCAGCCTGCGCAGTAGCTGTTATTCGAGCCGCTTCTTCCTGAGCCTTCGCTCTCATCTCTTCGATGATTGCAGCACCTTGGACACGTGCTTCTTCGCGGATTACTTGAGCTTCACCGCGTGCATCTGCGAGTTGAGACTTGTACTGATTAAGTGCAACTTCTGCTTCACGTTGCGCCTTCTCTGCACGTTCCATGCCGCCTTGAATTGCTTCAGTGCGATCTGCAAATGCCTTTTCAAATCTTGGAACAACCGCACGCCGCAACACAATGTAGAGAAGAGAGAAGGCAATAAAGCCGACAATAATCTCTGCGGTGTGCGGGATGAGCGGATTTAATTCTTCCGCTGCAAGTTCTATTGAACTCATACTCGATCTCACTTCCTAAAAGTCTCTTTAATTGTTAACTCTTTAGAGGACGAATGCGAGAACTAGACCGAATAGCGCCAAAGCTTCAGCAAGTGCGAAGCCAAGGAATGCAATCGGCTGTAGGACGTTTCGAGCTTCAGGCTGACGAGCTACGCCATTGATGTAAGCGGCGAAGATCATGCCGGTTGCAATACCCGGGCCAATCGCTGCGAGGCCAAAACCGACCAGGTTGAGTGTGCCTTCCATGTTTCTTACCTTTCTTTCTACTCCCGCATCCCGTTTGGAATGGGAATTCCGTTTTACTGTTTTCTTCTTATCTCCTAGTGCTCATCTGCCAACGCTCCAGCAATGTAGAGAGCTGTCAGAAGAGTAAAAATATATGCCTGTAAGCATTGGACCATAAACTCAAAAAATGTGAGAGCAATTCCGATTGCAAATGAGAATGGGCTTACCAATTTAAGTCCAATGACTCCCTGAAGTAGATGCTCGCCACCGAGTATGAAAACCAGAAGTAGTAAGTGCCCGGCGAACATATTTGCAAAGAGACGAAGGCTCAAAGTCATCGGACGAACCAGAAAATAAGTTGCAAGTTCCAGAGGCGTAATCAAAACGTAAGCTGCTTTTGGAACGCCCGGGATAAACATGATTCCCTTTAGGTAAGAAAACAGTCCTTGCTTTCGAATTCCGACATAATGGAAGATAAAGAATGTAAAAGCAGCAAGAACATATGGAAATGAAACTCTTGACATAGTTGGGAACTGAATAAATGGAACTATGCCAAAAATATTGTTAACCAGAATGAAAGTAAAAAGTGTAAATAGATACGGAACGAATCGCATGAACTCGTGGCCGATAACGTCTCGTCCTAGATCATTTCGGACAAATGAATAAATGCTTTCCCCGGCAAACTGTAACTTTGAAGGTACAAGCGCAGCTTTACGTGCAGCCAAGAAGAAAAATATTGAAATTAATAAAACAGAGAAGAGCGCCAAGAGAATCGGTTTAGTTGCGAATTCATTACCTTCAATAAATGGAGGGAGGTTAAAGTCGCCGGCGTCAGGAGGATTGAAGCCCTCGTCGGCGGCGAACTGTGCAGCAGCTAAAACCTGCAAAACAACTCCTGTTAGGACCGTCGGATATAGAAGGTGCGGGGAATTCGGCGCAACCCTATTGGTTCTGGGCTAAAGGTGAGAAATCGAAAACTGTGACAACGGTCAGTTGCGGCCGTAGCGGAGCCAAATTAGGTAAAGCGAGGAGCCCATCCCAAGGAGCAACCCCCCGAGCAAGAAGTACCCAGTATTCAACCAATGGTCGAGGCCGTAACCGATACCTCCCCAGATAAGTAAGCCGGATAGCAGGTAGCCAAAAATCGTCCAGAATGCATTTTCATCATTTCTTGGGTGTTGTGACTCTGACATCTTCTCGCTCTCTATTTCTAAATCGTCCGGAGGGACTATTCGTGCTTTGGGGTTAACTCTAACCGTAACTTGAAAAACGAACGAACCTCACCGGTCAGCCAGGCGAAGGTAATTGCAAGCGCGCTTAAGCCAAAGGCGGTTCGATCCACTGTCTCTGGTTCGGTCAATCTAGTGACCGCAATAAGGAATAACGCCATCAAAATCAACTTGGTGAAATAAGAGAACATAGCGAGTGCCATGGTGGCGATTGGATTAGCGTCGCGAGTTAATCTTGCAACAAGTAATGAAACCGAGAAGAAAATTATTACGGTAAAAGTCGCCAAGGCGGCTGCGTAGAATCCAGAGATGCCAGAAAGACCTGTTGCAATAATAATCGAGATGATGGAAAGTAAAATTGCGGGTTTTAAAGCGCCTCTCCACATCTCACGGTTAGAGTTCTTAATTTCCATTTGAATTTATTCTCGCTTTTCTGACAGTTATTAAGTATGCAGCAAAGAAAAGGATTGGACCGGAAATAAATGCCAACCAAACTGGTAAAAAGGCTGACAACATAGCTGGCACTGCCAACATTGCCGTTGCGAAATAAAGAATCACTGTTGTACGTAATTGCGAATTACCTAACTTCATCAATTTATGATGTAGGTGCTCGTTATCTGGCGCAAAGGGCGACTTACCTTGTCTGATTCTGCGAACGACTGCTAGCGCAAAATCGAGAAGTGGTACTGCCAAAACTGCGAATGGAAGTAAGAGTGGTAGCGCAGCGGGACCAATATTCTCTGCAAATACTGCGTTGGCATCAATCTGTCCCATTAAAGTGATTGCAGATGCCGCAAGTAATAAGCCAAGAAACATCGAACCAGAGTCCCCCATAAAGATTCTTGCTGGGTAAAGATTATGGGGCAGAAACCCAATACAAACACCTATAACTAGCGCAGTAACCAATGATGGTGCACCCGCTCGACTAAAGCCATTTTCGATTGCCAAAAGATATGCGAATCCAAAAAACGAAGCAGCTGAAATTGCAACAATTCCTGTTGCCAGTCCATCTAAGCCATCAACAAAATTAACAGCATTTATTATTACTAGAACAATAATCACAGTAAGAAATTGGCCGATATTGCTTGGTAGAACGATGATGCCATTAATCGGTAACCAGATTAATTGGATTCCAAAAATAAGGAGAATGCCTGCTGCTAATCCTTGCCCGGCAAGTTTCGTTATTGCATCTAGCTCAAATCGATCATCAAGCATTCCAATGATTAAAACAAAAGTTCCAGCTAAAAAAATTCCAAGAAGCTCTCGGCCATATGCTTTACCGACAAGATTTAAATTTTGAACTGCCAACAAAGTAGCACCAGTAGAAATCCACATCGCCACGCCGCCCCATCTAGCGGTAGTTTCTGTGTGAATATCTCTATCTCGAACTTTGGCGACAGCATTGACTCGCAGCGCAATTTCACGAATCACTGGCGTCAACATATAAGTTAGCGCAGCGGCAATTAGTAATGTGAGTGAATACTCGCGCATTAATTTGGGTAAACCGGGAATCTTGCAGTCAACGCATTCACTTCGCTGCGAATTGCTGCTGCTTTGGAATCGTCTTCACCCTCTTTAATTGCTCGAGCAATCAAAGATGCAATTACGGGCATCTCGCTTAATCCCATTCCTTGAGTAGTAACTGCAGGTGTGCCAACTCGGATTCCGCTAGTAACTGCTGGAGTCTCCGGATCGTACGGAATTGCATTTTTATTTAAAGTAATTCCTGAACGACCGCATCTTTCATCGGCAATCTTGCCGTTAATGCCAGTACTTCTAATATCTATTAAAGCTAGGTGTGTATCTGTGCCTCCGGATACAGCACGCATTCCTTCGTTTTCAAGTGATTTCGCCAGTTCTTTTGCATTGGCAATTACTTGCTTTGCGTACTCTTGATAAGAAGGTTGCAAACATTCCTTCAACGCAACTGCCTTGCCGGCGACTGCGCTCATGATCGGGCCGCCTTGCATGCCTGGAAATACCGCTTTATCAATTGCCGAGGCATGCTCTGATTTAGAAAGAATCATGCCACCGCGCGGTCCTCGTAGAACTTTGTGAGTCGTGAATGAAACTACATCTGCATAAGGAACTGGCGACGGAATCGCTTTACCGGCAACTAGGCCGATGAAATGCGCAGCATCTACCCACATGATTGCGCCAACTTCATCGCAAATCTCTCGAATTTTCTTAAAATCAATAAGTCTTGGATAAGCAGTGGCACCTGAGCAGATCATCCGTGGTTTGACGCGTTTTGCAGTATCGCGCAATTCATCGTAATCAATTAATTCATCTTCTTTTCTAACACCATAAGACTCAACATTGAACCACTTGCCAGAGAAATTTACTTTTGAGCCATGGGTCAGATGTCCGCCATGTGGCAGTGACATCGCAAGAACTGTGTCACCTGGTTTAGTGAATGCTAAATAGACTGCAACATTGGCACTTGCTCCAGAATGTGGTTGGAGATTTGCATGTTCGGCTCCGAATAATTCTTTAGCTCTCTGAATACCAATAATTTCTGCCTTATCAACTTCTTCACAGCCTCCGTAATAACGTTTTCCGGGATAACCCTCTGCATATTTATTTGAAAGAGTAGATCCGAGAGCAGCAAGTACCGCCGGTGAAGTTAGATTCTCACTGGCAATTAATTGTAAGTTTTTACGTTGCCGATCAAGTTCTGAAAGTAATATCGCAGCAATTTCGGGATCCTGCGATTTAAGTCGATCAAAATCAGCGCCAAAGAACTCAGACATGTTGGAATCTTACGCCCTTGCGAATTAGGCGGGCACGGCAATGTTGGGTGTCACGGTTCGCAAATCTGCGAGCGTGATTGCTCCCTGTCGAATCAGGGTAATGCCATCGGACTTAACTGAAATCACCGTACTCGACTTTCCTTCAGGTAATTCACCGGCGTGAAAGGCAAATGCATAATCGCTATCGAGCGCTGGGAAAATGATGCCTTTTCGATTTGGTGGGGTTCCAGTTCTACTAGCAGAAGCAATTGCCAAAGGCCCAGTAGCTTGGGAAACCTCTCTTATAAAATTTGCATCAGGCACTCGGATTGCAATTTCTGGCAATGATCTAGCATCTCCAAGATCCCAAACCAATCCTTCAGCCGGTGAAATTCGAAGAGTTAATAATCCAGGCCAAAACTTCTCACAGATACTTTTTGTTGTAGTTCCAAATTCTCTAGTTATTCCAGTAGCTGTCTTGATATCTCCCACAATTACTTGAGCAGCTACTCCCCGATCATCACCTCTTATTGCATGAATCTTCTTGACCGCTCCGTGATTAAACGCATCTGCTACAAAAACATAGGCATGTTCTAATGGCGCGATAATTATTTTTCCCTCTTGTAGCGCAGAGATGGCTAACTCAGATAATTTATTCTGGTCATCGCTATTTAAATTTAGCTGTTCAGCCATCATTCCTCCTTGCCGAAATCCATCTTGGTCGTTCGTTTAGATCTTTAAAATGAAGTATTTCATAGAAGTTTGGAGCCAGAATTGACTGTAATTGTGCTGATTGTGAATCATCATGCTCTAGCAGCAGAAGTCCTGATGGTTTGAGAAGTCGTTCTGCCGCTTTTATAAAATTCGTTGGAATTTCTAGTCCGTCCGCTCCACCAAAAAGTGCTGATTTTGGTTCATATAAAAGTTCATTTGGTAGCGAATCAATTCCTTCAGGGATATAAGGAGGGTTGGCAACCACCAAATCCGATTTAACTCCAGATAGGGCATCAATTACTGATTCTTTAACAACTCGAACTTCCACATCATGCTTTCCGATATTTTTTATTAACCACTGCGCTGCGGCTTCATCATTTTCAACCGCAATTACGTTTACCAATAGACCACGTTGCAACGCTTCTTTCGCGATAGATATGGCAATTGCACCACTGCCAGATCCAAGATCTATTACAGAAGTTTGCTGCCTATTCCATTCTTGACTTGATTGAATCCGCTCAATCTCAACGAGCGCTGCATCTACTAACAATTCGGTTTCTGGACGAGGAATCAGTACCCCAGGGCCCACTTCAAAAGTTAAATATCGAAAAGGTGCTTCCCCTGTCAGATACTGCAATGGAATTCCGGTTATGCGTTGTGCAAGAAGATCTGAAAACTCCAATTCTTGCTCTTTTGTCAATTGAAACTCTCGCGAATGTAAATCCATTCGAGAAACACCTAAAACATGAGCTGCAATTAATTCTGCATCGACTTTAGAGATATTGGCAATTTCCAGCTCGCTTCTTGCGGCGCGGAGTAATTCTTTTAACATTTTACGCCTCTGCGGCTGCAAGCTTCTCTGACTTATCGGCTTCTAGTAGTGCATTAACAACATCATCTAATTCACCATTTAGAACTGCATCCAAATTATTAGATTTGAAATTAACTCGATGATCAGTTAAACGATTTTCTGGAAAGTTATAAGTTCGAATTCGTTCTGAGCGATCAACTGTTCTTACTTGGCTCTTCCTAGTTGCTGCAGCTTCCGCATCTGCTGCCTCTTGAGCCGCGGCCAATAACCTCGCTCGAAGAATTCGAAGTGCTGATTCTTTATTCTGAAGTTGGCTCTTTTCATTTTGGCAAGAAACAACAATTCCAGTTGGTAAATGTGTTATTCGCACCGCAGAATCGGTTGTATTTACGCTCTGACCACCCGGACCAGATGAGCGATACACATCAATGCGAAGTTCATTCATATTTATTTGCACATCAATTTCTTCTGCTTCAGGTAAAACAAGTACACCAGCAGCTGAAGTATGTATTCGGCCTTGTGATTCTGTCTCGGGTACTCGTTGTACTCGGTGAACTCCACCTTCAAACTTCAACTTAGCAAATGGTGCGGTTCCGGGCTGACTTCCAGTGCGTGCCTTAACGGCAACTGAAACATCTTTATATCCACCTAAATCACTTTCAGTTGCATCAATAATTTCAGTTTTCCAGCCTTGGCGTTCTGCAAACCGCAGATACATTCGCAATAGATCTCCTGCAAAGAGTGCAGACTCATCACCGCCAGCACCAGCCTTAATCTCCAAAATTACATCTCGGTCATCATTTGGATCGCGTGGAAGAAGAAGTTCTTCTAAATGAGCTCCTGATTTTTCAAGAGTCTCACGAAGAACCGGGACTTCCGCTGCAAAATCTGCATCAGTTGCCGCAAGTTCTTCAGCAGCTTTCAAATCATCTGCAGCCTTTAAGTAATCGCGGTAACCAGCAACGATTGGCCCGAGCTGCGCATAACGTTTTCCTAATTGTCGAGCTTTACCTTGGTCGGAGTGAATTGCAGGATCTGCCATCGCAACTTCTAGAGTTTCGTACTCTTTAAGAATTTCAGGCATAGTTGCGAATCGATTCTCGTTATTGGTCATTTCACTCCTTCCTTAAATCATTGAACTATTTTCCTCAAAAATAAAAGAAGACCGCGTCCTCAATTTGCCTGAGGATGATGCGGTCTTCTTTAAAGAAAGCTACTTCTTATTATTTGCCTTGTTTAGGCGCTCCTGGAATTTAGCAACACGGCCACCAGTATCAAGGATGCGCTGCTTGCCGGTATAGAACGGGTGACAGACTGAGCAAACTTCTACGAATAGTGATCCGGAATCGATTGTTGAGCGAGTTTGAAAGGTTTCGCCGCAACCACAAGTGACAGTAGTTGTCACGTAATTTGGATGAATCTCGTTCTTCATTTCTTCTCCTTTCGCTGGGTCCGATAATCGGTGAACCAGCGGAGCGGTAGGTTATCTAACCTTGCGTTAAAGGGCTAATTCCCGTTCTGGTCTGGACCAACTGTGGTCTTTTGAACCTGCATCAAGAATTCAACGTTGGACTTGGTGCCCTTCATCTTCTC
>JACCDO010147935.1_pt1 | contig 18212 bp, 19 predicted proteins | sample 7446101 | NCBI WGS metagenome assembly JACCDO01 (sample SAMN15323440, study PRJNA562643) | freshwater metagenome | isolation source: river surface water | place: USA:Blue River Watershed | collected 2017-08-16 | reverse complement strand
TAGAAGAGAGCTGATGCGGGAGGTGCGAATAATGGCGCCAGCAATATAGTGGCGATTATTGCGGCTAGGCTCCGGCGCTTCACGCATGAAACCTACCAAATAGACTTAACTCCATGAAGCAGTCGATAGTCACGATATATGGTCGTACTGGCTGCCATTTATGTGAAAATGTTGCGAATTTGCTCAAGCCACTTGAAAACTCCCTCAACATAAAAATTGAAGAGCAATTAATTGATGGAGATAAAGAGTTAGAAGATCTTTACGGACAATTAATTCCGGTGGTTCATATTGATGGGAAACATTTTTCACATTTCCGCGTCGAATTAGAAGAGTTTAAAGCTTTCCTTGAAAAACATCGTCAGCATCAATAATTCTGTAGCTATAACCTTGCTCAGCTAGAAAGCGTTGACGATTCTGTGCAAAATCTTGATCTACAGTGTCACGACTTACAACTGAGTAAAAACGCGCACTTCTACCATCTGATTTAGGCCTCAAGATGCGACCTAAACGTTGCGCCTCTTCTTGGCGGCTACCGAAAGCACCACTTACTTGAATTGCAATTGTGGCATCAGGTAAATCAATAGAGAAATTGGCAACTTTTGAGACAACCAAACATTTAATCTCACCAGTTCGGAAAGCTGCAAATAGCTCTTCGCGCACCTTTACGGGAGTTTCACCTTTAATTACTGGCACGCCAAGCTTTTCACTAAGTTCATCTAACTGTGAAATATATTGTCCAATAACTAAAACTTGATCGTCAGCATGCTTTTCTACGAGTGCTTGAACTACTTTGGTTTTTGTGGCGGTTGTAGCGCACATTCGATATTTCTCTTCAACTTCTGCAGTTGCATATGAGAGTCTCTCTGTTTCAGAGAGCGTTGCACGGATTTCAATACATTCAGCAGGTGCGATATATCCTTGAGATTCGATCTCTTTCCAAGGAACATCAAAGCGCTTTGGGCCAATTAATGAGAAAACTTCGCCTTCCATTCCATCTTCACGAACTAATGTTGCAGTTAGTCCCAAGCGGCGTCGAGATTGGATATCTGCAGTAAATCTGAAAATCGGTGCAGGTAATAGGTGCACCTCATCATAAATAATCAATCCCCAGTCATATGAATCAAATAGATCCAGATGGGCATAAACACCATTCTTCTTCTTGGTCATAACTTGGTAAGTTGCAATAGTTACTGGGCGAATCTCCTTTTTTGCACCGCTGTATTCGCCGATTTCGTCCTCATTAAGTGTGGTGCGGCGCAGCAATTCATCGCGCCATTGACGTGCAGCAACTGTGTTAGTCACCAGAATCAGAGTTGTCGCTTTTGCATGTGACATTGCGGCAGCGCCAACAATTGTTTTGCCGGCACCACAAGGTAGAACAACTACACCGCTTCCGCCATGCCAGAAACCTTCTGCAGCATGCTCTTGGTATTGACGTATGTTCCAACCATCTTGATTTAAATCAATTGGGTGAGCTTGACCATCAACATAACCTGCAAAATCTTCAGCTGGCCAACCTAATCTAAGTAGGAGTTGTTTGATAGCGCCTCTTTGCGATGGATGTACGGCGATTGTTTCTTTATCTATTCTGGCGCCTAGTAATGGTGCAATCTTCTTTGCGCGAATTACTTCCTCTAGAACTGCGCTATCTGTTGTGACTAAAACCAATCCATGAATTGGATTTGATTCCAGTCGCAATCGCCCATATCTAGACATGGTTTCAGCTACATCTAGAAGTAATGAATGAGGAACTGCGTACCGAGAATATTTAATTAAAGTATCAATAACATTTTCTGCATCATGCCCAGCGGCTCGAGCATTCCATAGACCAAGATTTGTTAATCGGTAAGTGTGGATATGTTCAGGTGAGCGCTCTAATTCGGCAAAAGGTGCAATAGCACGACGGCATTCAGTGGAATTTGGATGATCGACATCGAGCAGAAGTGTTTTGTCGCTCTGGACAATTAGTGGTCCATCGCTCACTTTAATAACTCCTTAATAAATGCATTTAGAAAGTTCTTTCGTTCTTCAATTGCTTTGATGCTGGCCCATTCATTTACAGCATGAGCACCGCCACCGATTGCGCCTAAACCATCTAAAACGCGGGCACCGGCCGCGGCAGCGAAATTGCCATCGCTTGCGCCTCCAACTTGAGCTGACCCCAATGGCGCCATACCTATTGATTTAGCTACCTTTTCGGCGATCTCATAAAGTTCTTTGCAAGAAGCAGGTTCTAGTACTGGACGATTTAATCCACCAGTGATTTCTATTTGGGCACCAGGTGTAATTGCAGTTAAAGATTGAATTGCGCGATCAACTCTTTCAAGATCACTTTGACTAAATGAACGTGCGTCAATCTCTAGAGTTGCTTCTGCCGGGACCGTATTTGCAGTTGTGCCACCCTTTAACATAGTTGGCACTACAGTCGTTCCAAATTCTGAATTTTCTAACTCTTTTAATTTTAAAATTTGCGCAGCAATTTCAACGGTCGCGTTGATTCCTTTTTCTGGTTCAAGGCCAGCGTGTGATGCCAAGCCGACTGCTTTCACTACATACATAGCAGTACCTTTGCGCCCAGTTTTAACTTTGCCATCTAAGGAGGCTTCAAGAACTAAAACAGCATCCGCAGTTTTTGAAACTTGCATAATCAATTCTTTAGAGGAATGGCTTCCAATTTCTTCATCAGTAGTAGCTATCAACGCAACTGAACCTTGAATATCCTTTAGCGCATAAAGAGCTTGGATAAATCCAACTTTCATATCGAAAGTTCCTGGACCACGCAGAACATCCCCGTCAATCTGCCAAATTGGATTAAAGGAACCAATCGGCCAGACTGTATCCAGATGGCAGAGCAGAACTACTTTTGGATTCTTATCGCCCCACCAAAATACTGGACGGCCATTTACTTCAAGAATTTCAGCTGCAGTACCTAATTCACGAGTAGCTATTTCGTTAGCAAGTTGAACTACTTTTTTGCAGGCAGATAAATCTTCAGATGGTGATTCACAACGAACCAAACTTTCTAAATCCTGCAACATAGGGGCAATTCTGCCAGTTTCGATGGTCATAGCGGAGCGACCCCTGTAATACGTATGATTTTGAAGGTTTGCAGCTCACCAGAACTGTGATCTCGAGCGAGTAGCACTCCATTGGCAATTTGTTGTGGGTCAACAATTCGATGGGAAACTCCACCATTGTTATCTGCATATCCAATAGAAAGAGTTCGATCTAAATTCTTATTTAGAATTTCAAGAGTTTCGTTAGCAGTAGTTCTTGGTATTGCTCCGCTATTTCGAAGTTGACTCTGTTTTGCAGTGGATTTTTCTCCAACTTGAATTGCGCGGATTGCACTTGCAATTGCTTCTGAAGTAGGTGGTTCAATCTCACCAACAATTCGAGGAGGCTTTGGTCGGTTCTTGACCCTCTTATTATGTGGAGAGCTAAGAAGAATTCCTTGGGCACTCTCAGCAGCGGGAAGATATCCATTATTTCTGAGCACATTCAAAACTTCATCAATGTCAAAATCAGAAACTAAAACTGTTGGTGCAATTTGGCGTAGCGCCACATCAATTCTCTTATCCGCCAAAATTTCTGAGAGAACTGAAGGATCTTCACATCTTAAATAACAATGAATAGCTCCAACACGTAGTTGGCCATGTTTACGTGCGGTATCTGTAATCATGTAATCAAGTGGTTGCGGCAACGGGCTTTTAGAAATTCTGGTTAAGAATTTAATGATTTCAGAACTTGATTTTCCATGATCAAGACCTCTACGAATTGAACTTTCTGTAAATCGATAAACTGTGGCAGCGCCACGACTTTCGATATCAGCAATCTGACTCATCTCTACTGCTAACTCATGTTGCAGCGGCCCCGGTGCAATTGCAGTCTGATCGCTTTGAATAGTGATGAAGTCAATCGGTGTAGGTAGCGCTGCATTAACACCTAACTCTTCATCTCCTTCTAATAGTTCTGCAGCGAAAGTTGAAAGTGCGCCTAATCCAGTAATGCCAAGCCATTCACACTCTTCTAGAGTCCACTTAACTAAATCATCACGCAGATTTGCGCCACGGCGAAGCGGTGCGAGCCACTTCATTCGCTCAGTAAACGAGCTAACCGAAGGGGAAAGTTCTACATTGCTGCGAAGTTCTTCAAGTACTCGAGAGCGAATATTTGCAGCGCTAACGCGATCTAACTCTGGTCCTAGAGCCGAGAATTTCTGATCACTTCTGCCCACTAGTCCAGATACTCTGGATGTGATCAACCATAATGAAACAATATTGCGCCACTTGGTTTCGAAATCTTGCGTCAGCCAGATATCAAATGAATTAGTAGGCGCAATTGTTTCGTCGGCATCAATGGCCACTAATCCAGATAAATAACAGAGCTCTGCAACAAATGCTGCACATCCTTCTGACACACCTAAATGTTGTGCAACGTCTTTTAAGTCTCTGACTCCAACACCGCCTGCTCGAAGTGCCGTTGGTGCAGTTTCGCCCCAGAAGTTAAGTAACTCTTCACACCATCTAAGTACATTTGAAATATTTGCAATTGCGGCGCGATCTATATCGCTCTGGTTATATTTCTTACCATCTAAGTCCGGCGCTTTATCTGCTAAATCTTTATGAACTTTTCCGCCACGTAAATGAATTGCTACTTCAGCAGGCATAACCACATGTCGCTGGTCCAATGGCACCACAAAATGATGATCCAATAACCAAGCAATTCCAGGTCCAGGATTTTTGATATCACCTACGCTGCCACGTGGAGGACCCCAGCAAAGTGCACTCATCACTTTCTTGGCACTTTCTGGCGCATCATTTAATTTCTTTAAATCTAATTTAGTCAAAGAGCGGGGTCCTAAACCTGCAGGCTCGGCACCTATAGCTTCTCTGACTTGAGTAGGAATTACTCCTTCGTAAATTAAAGCTAAATCTTCGAATTTCGCAAATGCAAATCGAGCCGAAGTAGAGGTTATTTTCTCGAGCTCTTTCACCTTTATTGGCTCTTCTAACACCAATAGGGCTTCAAGAACTTGAAGTTCAAATGCATTAAGTGAATCAATTACTCGAGCGATACTAGGACCGCTATTTGCGCGAACAGATAGCGCTGCATAATCAGGCGGAGTTGGGGATATTAAATCTGGTCTTAAAGAGAAGAGTCGCTCCAATGCCGCATCATCGAGTGAGCGCAGATAGTCGGCGAAGGTGCGATACATAACCTGCCAATATTAGTCGCTTCTCTTATCTCCTCGCGACCTGGGCGTGATCCAAGCGCCTAATGCAACAAATCTGCTTACGGCGGGACCTAGCCAGCGGTTCAACTTTCGGAATCTTCGAAAATCTACAATCTCCCAATTTTCAGCTAAAGCTTTGATGCGAAGGCGCGCATCTGGATTGATTGCATGAGGTGTGCCAACTGATTGAAGTAAAGGAAAATCACTTGCGCTATCTGAGTAGGCATGACAATTAACTAAAGAGAAACCTCGTTCGGCGGCAAGTTCGCGAACTGCTCGAGCTTTTTCAACACCATGAAGAATGCTGCCATTTAAATGTCCAAGATATTTTCCATTTTCTATTGCAACTTTAGTTCCAATCGCTCCGGTAAAACCTAATCGATCTGCAATTAATTTAGCCATATCCTCAGGAGCAGCTGTAACTAACCAAACTTCAGTACCTTCTTGTAAATGTTTCTTAGCAATATCAATTGTTCCTTGTATTAAAGCAGGAGATACATATTCGTCATATACAGATTGTGCAATTGTGTAGATTTCATTTACATCATGTCCACCAATGAAATCTGTTGCAGCTTTTTGAAATCTTGCAATAACTTCTGGTTTCTCAGTTCCCGTTAAGCGAAATCTGACATTTGCCACTACGAATCTAGAGATATCTGCTTTAGTGAAGAATCCACGTTGGTACATCGCACGGCCTAGGAAGTACAAGGTTGAACCCTTGACCATGGTGTTATCCAAGTCAAAGAATGCAGCGCTTCTGGCGGCCATGCCTTAACCATAAACGCTTTATGATTTCCCAATGGCAACCGTGCACGTAGTTCGACATGGCGAGGTGGAGAATCCCAACAAGATTCTTTATGGCCGCCAAAGTGGGTGGTTTCTTTCAAAGCGCGGCGAAGAGATGGCAAAAGTCTTGGGTGATTGGGCTAGACCATTAAATATCGCCGCTGTTCACGCATCTCCACTCGAACGCGCGCAGCAGACTGCAAAGCCAATGGCGGAAGTACATAATCTTGAAATTAAAACCGATGAAAGATTAATTGAAGCTGCCAATGTTTTTGAAGGAAAACCATTTGGAGTCGGTGACGGAGTTCTGCGGCAGCCATCTGCTTGGCCAAAACTATGGAATCCATGGAAGCCATCTTGGGGCGAACCATATGTTGATCAAGTAAATCGAATGCTAGCCGCAGTTTTCGATGCCAGGGATGCTGCGAATGGCAAAGATGCCATTGTCGTTTCGCATCAATTACCTATTTGGATTTTACGTAGCGCAATCGAGGGTCGACGTTTTTTGCATGATCCAAGAAAACGCATTTGTACATTAGCTTCTGTAACTTCAATTCACTTTGATGACGATGGAATGATTGCAGACTTAACTTATTCAGAACCTGCAAAGCATTTATTGCCTTGAAAAAAATTATTGCAATCCTATTTGCCACCGTTGCCTTGACTGCATGTGGCAATAGCAGTCAGGTTGCAACTAAGAGTTATATTTCTGGAAACGGTGCTGTGACATTTATAGAGCCTGAAAACAGAAAAATGGGACCTACATTTTCTGGCAAAACTCTTGATGGTGATTATTTTGAATTACCTCACGGTGGCATTGTGGTTCTAAATGTTTGGGCATCATGGTGTTCACCTTGCCGAGCCGAAGCCCCGACTCTCGCCGCACTTGCCGATAAATATAAAGGAGTAGTTTTCGTTGGAGTTCTAACTAGAGATTCTGAAGCAGCAGCAAGAGCATTCCAAAAGAGATTTAATATGCCTTATCCGACTTTGGTAGATGATTCAGTACTTTTGGGTTTTAGAGATACTTTAAGCGCGAATGCAATACCCACCACAATTTTGATGGATCCAAAAGGTCGAGTTGCAGCGCGAATTTCAGGCGAAATTACAGTTGCCTCACTAAGTGACTTAATAGAGAAATTGCATTCAGAATGAGTACAAATTTAGCTAACTTTTTACTCTCTGGAAATTTAATTCTGGCACTTCCAATTGCGCTACTTGCAGGTCTGATTTCTTTCGCATCTCCATGTGTAATTCCGTTGGTGCCTGGCTATTTAACATACGCTGCGGGATTCTCCAAGAACCGTGGAAAACTCCTAATGGGATCTCTGCTATTTGTACTTGGTTTTACCGCACTGTTTATTATTTACGGTGCGCTCTTTGGAACTTTAGGAAATACTATTTCTGCAAACCAGAGAACTATTTCGACTGTTCTTGGAATCTTCACAATATTTATGGGATTGATTTTTATGGGCCGCATAAAAATGATGCGCTCTTTTAAATTTAATAAGGTTGCAGAAAGCGGCTTGATTGGTGCGCCTATTTTAGGCTTTCTATTTGGGTTGGGTTGGACACCTTGCATTGGCCCAGCGCTTGCTGCAGTTCAGACTCTGGCAATAGATAGTGCAAGTGCGACTCGTGGTGCAGTGCTATCTGCTGCATATTGCATTGGACTCGGATCACCTTTTATTTTAAGTGGTCTTTACTTGGATAAATCAGAGAGCATGCGAAAATTCTTAGCGGTAAACGGAGATCGAATTTCAAAAATTGGCGGCATTTTTCTGATTGTCATCGGCATTCTGCAAATTACAGGTTCTTGGGATTACTTAATGAACTCTTTACGTGGATTAATCTCTGGATTTGAGCCAGTTTTATGAGCGACATTCAACTCGGGTTTGTAGGCAGCGCTAGATATTTATGGCGCCAACTAACAAGTATGCGCACTGCATTAATTCTTCTGCTTTTAACCGCACTTGCCGCGATTCCAGGATCTCTGTTACCGCAGAGAACTAACGGGCCAATACCAGTAAGGGATTTTTTTAACGCCAATCCAGAATTAGCTAAATTCCTAGATAAATTATGGCTTTTTGACGTTTATGGGTCACCATGGTTCAGCGCTATTTATATTTTGCTATTTATTTCTCTAATTGGATGTGTAATACCTAGAGTGATTGAACATAGTAAATCTCTTTTCATTAAGCCACCGGCTGCGCCAAGTAGATTAGAGAAAATGGAATTTTTCCAAACTTTTCCGGGTGATTTAGAAAAAGCCGAAGCGCTATTAAAATCAAAGCGCTTCCGTATAAGACGCGAAGCAGATTGGATTAGCGCTGAAAAAGGTTATTTAAGAGAGTTTGGAAATGTACTTTTTCATTTATCTTTAATATTGATATTACTTGGAGTGAGCGTCGGATCTTTATTTGGAATGCGCGGAGATTCAATTGTTAATATTGGAGAACGCTTCACTAATATCCCAACAAATTATGATTCACTAACTTATGGCAAGCTTTTTACTAATAAGAGTTTGCCACCATTTTCAATCAAGGCTGAAAACTTTGTTGCTAAATACAATCCAATTACCAATATGCCAGAGGATTACACACTCTATGTTTCAGTTGCAGATAATCCTGAAGCGAAGCCAGTTAGGAAAATTGTAAAAGTTAACTCTCCCTTGGATTTTGGTTCGACTTCCGTTTATTTGCAAGCTAACGGGTATTCACCGTTAGTAACGGTAAGAAATGCAGAAAAAGAAATCGTTTTTCAAGGGGCAGTACCGTTGCTTCCACAGGATGCTAATTTGACTTCAACAGGTGCGATTAAAGTTCCAGATACCTCACCACAAATCGGTTTTGTAACTACATTTTTTCCAACTGTTGAACAAAGTGAAGGTGTGCCAGCAAGTAGTTCTTATCCAGAGGCGTTAGACCCAATGTTGTATCTAGGTGCTTATGTTGGAGACCTGCAGATGGATAATGGAATTCCACAATCGGTTTATCGTTTAAATACTGACAAGATGAAACAAGTTGGTTTAAAGTCTCTAAAAATCGGTGAAAGCTATGATTTTGAAGTTGGCTCCATCACTTTTGAAGGGTATGTGCCTTGGGTCAACTTAAATATTGTGAGAGATCCTGGAAAGCAGCTTGCTCTAATTGGTGGAATTTTGGCAATTCTAGGATTATTGGCTTCATTGTTTACCCGACACCGTCGAATTTGGATTAGGCGAAAAGGTGAAGAGTTAGAAATAGCAGGTTTAGCAAAGAATGCAGCGCCAGGATTAGAAGCAGAGATTGAAAGAATAGTTAAGGAGCTAAAGTGAACGCAAAGGATTGGGCATACCTTTCTAATGATTTAGTTTATTCAAGCATGGCAGTTTTCACCTTGGCTTTCTTGGCGCATGCATTTCAAACTGCTTGGTCACTTCGTAATCCTGAAGCTGCAGAAAATTCAACTGGCAATTTGCTAACTAAAACTTTGGATTACACCAAAACTGAAAAAGCTGCTCGAATTGCAACTGCGCTTATGATTTTAGGAACCGTAATACTTTTTGGTGGTGTGGTAGCTCGCGGAATCTCGGCAAGCAGAGTTCCTTGGAGCAACATGTATGAATTCTCAATCACCGGTGCGCTTGCTTTCTCGGTAGCTTATTTATTAACTTTGCGTAAATACGATCTACGTTGGTTAGGTCTGCCAGTTTCAATTTTTGTACTTTTAGTTTTAGGTACTGCAGTTACGCTTCTATATCGACCAAGTGCACCGTTAGTTCCCGCTTTGAAATCAACTTGGTTAGTAATCCATGTTTCTGCAGCGATTATTTCTGGCGGTGTTTTCTTCTTAGCAAATGTAATTTCAGGAATGTATCTATGGCTTGATTCCGTTGAAAAGCGTGGTGGCCGTAACCCTTGGGCAAAACGTTTGCCAGATCTAGAAACCTTAGATCAACTTGCTTATCGTTTAGTTGCATTTGTATTTCCACTTTGGACATTTGCGGTAATTGCAGGTGCGATATGGGCCGAACATGCATGGGGTCGTTACTGGGGTTGGGATCCAAAAGAAACTTGGGCATTTATTACTTGGGTTGCATATGCCGCTTATTTACATGCACGTGTAACAGTAGGTTGGCGCGGACGTAAAGCAGCATGGCTATGCCTAATTGCAGGCTCAACATTTATCTTTAATTATGTTTACGTAAATATCTGGGGAACAGGCAAGCACACTTACTCGGGGCTATAAGCCTTTTAGAAAATCGGGGTCATCATCCGGACCCTTTGGACCTCTACCTTTTGGCGGTTTACGGTATCTAGTTTTCCCGGCGATCAACCAGGCAATAGGGCCAATTACAGAGACAAATATCGCGATTAAAAACCAACCCCATTTTGGAAGTAATTTGATTCTAGATTCATCGGTTCGGGCAATATCTGCAATTGCATAGATAGTTAATGCAATCGGCAATACATACATCAAAATTCGACCCATTAATTCATCACCAACGTTCCAATTGATAGGAGGGCTGCAAGAAGAAGTTGAAACTTACCCGTAGATCCGAGCACTTCAATTAGCTCCTTGCCCTTTTTAAACTGTATCTGGTTTAACAACCGCATTGCGGGAAATATTGCCAGGGCTGCAAAGATTGTGACTGTAAAACTAGTGAATATCGCAACAAAGATTAGGAACATATAGAAACGGCGAGCTCGGGTATCGCCTAGTCGAACCGCCAATGTTCGCTTACCTGCTCGAGTATCGCCTTCGATATCTCTGATGTTATTTACTGCCAAAAGCGCACAAGAGACTGCACCATTTGAAATCGCGGCCATGATCGCCTCAATCGAGATTTCGCCAGTCTGGCTATAGAAAGTACCGAGTGTGGCGACTAAGCCAAAGAAAATAAAAACATAAATTTCGCCTAGGCCTCTATACCCATATGGATTTTTGCCGCCGGTGTAACGCCAGGCAGAGATAATCGCGGCAGCCCCAATTGCGATAAACCAATACGAAGTGCGGGTGGCTAATAAATATCCAGCCAATCCACCAATTACGAAGAAAGTTAGGGCTGCTTTTTTGACCTCGTCGGCACTTGCCATGCCACTTGCGACTAGCCGAGTTGGTCCAACTCGATCTAAATCGGTGCCTTTAATTCCATCTGAATAATCATTAGCAAAATTAACAGCGATTTGAAGCGATAAACCGACAACTAGGCAGAGCAGCGCATTCAATAAATTAAATTCAGGAATTGCTATTGCTACAGCAACTAATACAGGTGCGATTGCTGCAGGAAGGGTGCGAAGCCTTGCACCAATAAGCCATTTGTTCATGAGGAGATTAATTTACCAAGTGCTTGGCGATCGATTTTTTCAAGCGCAGTTCTTGGAATTTCTTTAATCCTGAAGATATTTAGTGCTTTGACGCCAAACTTAACTGAAAGAATTAATTGAATTTCTTCATCAGCAGTTTGACTTGTGGTGGCGATATTTAGCGCAGATCCCCATTCGCTATTTTCAGATCCAAAAGCGGCAAATTGATCACCAAGTGCCTTTTCAACTTTACTCAAAGAAACCTTCTTGCCGCCGCTATTTATTACATCGTCAGCTCTACCAAGAATGATTAATTTTCCATTTTCGATTTTTCCGAGGTCGCTGGTGGCAAAGTAACCATCTGTTAGTGGAACTTTCGCCAACATCGGTCCTTTAATCTCAATTGTTTCACCAATTCGGATTTCAACACCAGGCAATGGTTCTCCGTTATATACACAGCCACCTGAAGTTTCCGTCATCCCGTAAGTGGTAACGCAATTAATACCGAATATTTTGGCTTGCGCTAAAAGTTTTTCATCTGCGTGAGCGCCACCGACTAAAACAGCTTTACAGCCCTGCAGATGTTTTAGTAATTGCTCATCACCATTTAAAGCTCTAAATAATTGAGTGGGAACAATCGCAGTGAAATCAGCGCTCTCTTTTTCGGTAACTGGCGCGGTTCCTAATTCGATTGAACGAACCAATACATTGATACCCGCAGTATGTTCTGGTGAAAGTAAAAGCGACCAGCGATCGCCAGGCTTTGCTCCAAGAAATAAGTTTGAATTTCTTGCGCTAAAAATCATGGCGCTTGCTGGAATCAGAATTTCTTTAGGTGCACCCGTTGATCCACTAGTAGAAATAGAGACATCCCAGCCTTGTGCTAGCGCCGTAGCCAAATTCTCAAAAGTTTGTGGAATCGACCACGAATGTTCGTATTTGAATACGCCCGACTTTGCACTGGTTTCCATGACCCCCGTAGGCTAAGGCGCATGAGCAAGCCAATCAAGCGTGAATTCCCAAGTCGTCAGATTCCTAATTGGATTGATGAGGGAAGTAAGCGCAATTTCCAGGATATTCGATATGAAACTGCGGAAGGCATTGCCAAAATCACGATTAATCGCCCAGAAGTTAGAAATGCATTTCGCCCACAGACCATTATCGAATTAAAAGAAGCATTTGATATTGCCCGTGATGATGAAAAAATTGGTGTAGTAATTTTTACCGGCGCAGGCGATGAAGCATTCTGTTCGGGTGGCGATATTAATGTCCGTGGCGATGATGGATATATCGGAGATGATTCTGTCGGTTCAAAAGGAATCGGCAGATTAAATGTTTTAGATTTGCAAATACAAATTCGCAGAATGCCAAAACCTGTGATTGCAATGGTTGCAGGTTGGGCAATTGGTGGAGGTCATGTGCTGCATGTTGTTTGTGATTTAACAATTGCGGCAGAGAATGCAAAATTTGGACAGACAGGACCGATGGTTGGATCTTTTGATGGTGGATATGGTGCAGGATTGCTAGCAAGACATGTCGGTCAGAAAAAAGCTCGAGAGATTTGGTTCCTAACGCGTCAATACGATGCCAAAGAAGCTTTAGATATGGGTCTTGTAAATACAGTTGTGCCACTTAAAGAACTAGAAGCTGAAACAGTTCAGTGGGCCAGAGAGATGCTCCAGAACTCACCTTTAGCACTTCGATTATTAAAGGCAGGTCTAAATGCTGCCGATGATGGTTTAGCCGGAGTTCAACAATTGGCAGGCGATGCCACATTGCTCTTTTACATGACAGAAGAGGGGCAAGAAGGACGCGATGCCTACAAAGAGAAGCGCAAGCCAGACTTCGGAAAATTTCCAAAGCGTCCGTAATGCTTAACGAAATACTTGCAACTATGCAGGCGCTATCTCTGCCTACGCGCACCAATTTTCGTTCAGTAACTAAACGCGAAGTTGCGCTATTTAAAGGTCCAAATGGATGGGGCGAATTTTCACCTTTTCTTGAATACGAGAAAGAGGAAGCTTCATATTGGCTTGGCGCTGGCATTGAAGCAGCCTTTGGGGAATTGCCAAAATTACAACGCGATGAAATTGAAATTAATGCAACCTTGCCTGCAGTAGATTCTGAAATAGATGTTGAAAGGATTTTGAACTGGTATCCAGGTGCGAAAGTAGTAAAAATAAAAGTCGGAGATAATTTAGAAGCAGATATAAACCGGATTCAAAATGCCATTAATTTTTATGAAGATTTTAAGATTAGATTAGATGTAAATGGTGGCTGGTCCGTTAAACAAGCCGAAGATTCAATTGCACGAATTATCGAGAGATTTGGTATCGAAAGATTTGAATATATCGAACAACCAGTGGCAACTTTAGAAGAACTTAGAGAATTAAAGTTACCAATACCGGTAGCAGGAGATGAAGTAATCCGAAAAGCAAAAGATCCATTTTCAGTAGATCTGCAAGGTGCCGTTGATATTTTGATGTTAAAAGTTTCTCCTCTAGGAGGAATCGCCCGTTCATTAGAAATTGCAAAACATCACAATTTACCGACTGTAGTTTCCAGCGCGCTGGAATCTGCAGTTGGTATTTCTCAGGGAATTAGATTGGCAGCTTCTTTGCCGCAACTAAATTACGCATGTGGGCTGGCAACTGGAAAGTTGCTTTCAAATGATGTTGCTGAACTACCGATAATTGCAGGTCGCATGAGGGTATCTGAAGTCCATCCAACTGGAATGTTAAATTTTCAAGCTGCACCTGAGCGCATCACTTGGTGGAAAAATCGAATTCGCGATAGTTTTGAAGTATGGCAAGCACGGAATTAGCGCAAAAAGTTATCCGTGACTTTATAGAGCATGGAATTACTGAATTTGTTTTAAGTCCAGGATCTCGAAATGCCCCTTTATCAATAGCGCTTTATGAAGCTGAGCGCCGAGGTTTAATCAAATTACATGTGCGAATCGATGAGAGAACTGCCGCGTTCTTTGCATTGGGCATCATCAAGGCAACTAGAACACCTGTAGCAGTTGTCTGCACTAGCGGAACGGCAGTAGCAAATTACTATCCTGCATTCTTAGAGGCACATCATTCAGATCTTCCATTAATTGTTTTAAGTGCTGATCGTCCAGCCCGATTACGTCAAACCGGTGCCAACCAAACAACCAATCAAATTAATCTTTTTAATTGTGGACGATTCTTTAATGGAGATAATTATCAATTGCATAAATTGGGACCAACTCATATTAATTTGGAATTTGATGAGCCATTACTTTCTGAAATAAAAAACGATTGGCTAAGTAATCTTTCTGTCAAAGAATTGCATGAAGAAGATGCAAAAGTAGAAAACTTTGAAGTCCCCGCAGGTAAAGGTTTAGTTGTAGTTGGACATGATGGAATAGATGTTTCTGAATTTACAGATTCATTAGGAGTTCCAGTTATTTCAGAGAATCCACTTTCGTACCCAAAAGCAGTAGCTCACGCTTCGCTATTTAGTGGAAAACTAGAAGTTGATTGGGTAGTTGTAGTTGGCAGAACTACATTATCTAGAAGTACTAATACATTAATTTCAAAAGCAAAGTCAGTTTTTGTAATTGATCCACGTGCATCAAAAGTTGATCCAAAACGTTCGGCGACGAAGATTTTTAGCAATATTCCACAAATTATTGGAAGTGCAGAGAAATGGAATCTGAGTAGCGATTTAATAAAGATTGATGGCTGGAGCGAACCGGCTGCAGCTCAATGTATTGCTGAGAATCTTCCGAATGGTTCGTCTTTATATGTTGCATCTTCACGTCCAATTAGAGATTTAGAAGCTTTTGCATCGCCTAGAACTGGGGTAGAGGTATTTGCTAATCGTGGTTTAGCTGGCATTGATGGCAATCTTTCTACGGCTTTGGGCATAGCTAGCAAACGCGATTGTGCCTTTGCGATAGTTGGCGACTTAGCATTTTTGCATGATTTAACAGCTTTAGTTAACCAAGAAAAAATCAAATTAAAGCTATTGGTTATTAATAATGATGGTGGAGGAATTTTTTCAACATTACCTCAAGCAGGTGTTGAAGGCTTTGAAAAAATATTTGGTACTCCGCATGGCCGTGATTTATTTGAAATTGTCAAAGCATTCGATGTACCTGTAACAGAGATAAATGATTTGAAGAGTTTAAAAGCATTTATGTCTCCACCAACTAAATTTGAGATTGCTATTTTGCAAATGCCAGATCGCGAAAGTAATGCAGCGTTAATAAAGGAATTAGCTAAGCGCGTTAATTATCGGTAAGAATTTAGCTTGGCTCTCCGCAACTTCTCTATTTGCATCCGAACCAGCAACAATTCCGCATCCAGCGAAAGCATGAATTTCTTTTCCGTTTATAAAACCACAACGAAGCGCAATGCCTAACTCACCATCTCCTTTGGCATCAATCCAACCAATTGGTCCGGCATAACGTCTTCGATTGATACCTTCAATTCGCTTAATCAATTCTGCAGCTTTAGAGGTAGGGGTGCCACAAACCGCAGCAGACGGATGTAATTTAGAAATCAAAGAGAAGATGTCGACCAATTTGTGCGTATTCTTAATGGCTCCTGTTACATCGGTAGCCAAGTGCATAACATTTGATAGATGCAAAACAAATGGCGCATCAGGCACATTTGTAGATGAACAAAATGGCGCCAGTGCATCTGCCACAGATCGCACCGCGTATTCGTGCTCTTCTAGATCTTTAGAGGATCGGGCTAATGAAGCGGCTAGGGCCAAATCTTTATCATCATCGCCGGTTTTGCTGATGGTTCCCGCGAGCACTCGCGAAACTACCATTGAATTATTAAGGCGAATCAGTAGCTCAGGAGTCGCTCCAATTAAACCATTATTAGAGTAAACCCAAGTGCCTGGATACTCATGAGCGAGGTTTCGAAGTACTGAACGAACATCAATTTCGCTCTCAGCATCCGCAATGATTTCGCGGGCTAAAACCACTTTGTCTAGCGAATCTTCTTGAATTTCTGAGACTGCAGTAAGAACTTTGGCTTTCCAACTCTCAATATCGCTCTCACGCCATTTAATTTTAGGAATCGAATTAGCAACTGCTCTCTCAATTAATTTTGGTTGGTGACTTTTTCCAAACCAAGTAATCCAAGTTGATTGATTACGTGTACCCACTACCACTTCTGGGATTACTAATTCGCTCTCTTCATTTTCATCAAAAGAGAAAGAGGTAAATAGAACTGGGCCAGTTCCGGGCCCATGAACTTCATTGTTGATTTCAAATGAATCTAAATGTTTATGCCACCAATTCCTGGCATCCTCAAATCGATTTGGACCTTTAACGGTAGTAGATGCGTAAATACCCCAACCAACTAAACCTTCACCATTTCTAACCCAGGTATAAGGATTTTGATCAGGTAGTAATTCCAATAATGGAAGATGCGCCCCTAATCTGTAGGTATTTACAAGAGTACTAATTTGAGCGACCAACAACCTTCCAAAGTGCAGGGAGTGAAGTGCCAGCAATAACAATCTTTAGAATTTCACCGAAAATAAATGGTGTAAGTCCAGCGCCAAATGTCCAAGCCCAATCTTTACCAGTGTATTCGTGCAACCAAATTAGCCCGAAGGTAAAGATGATGATATTGCCAATAAACATAGTTGTTATTGCTGATAAAAAGCGTTGATCCCATTTACGTCCGGCAAGTGCGCCAAGTACCCAGGAGGCGATCAACATACCTACTAAATAACCACCAGTTGGTCCTATTAATCTTTCAAGTCCGTGACCTTGATTTGCAAATACTGGAGCGCCAGCAAGCCCGATTAATAAATAAAGCGCAAATGTCGAAGCACCTAAATTTGCACCATAAGCAGTTGCAAGCAAGAGCACGCCAAGTGTCTGTCCAGTAACTGGTACTGGTGAGCCTGGAACCGGGATTGCTACCTGTGCGAGCGCTGCAAGAAATAGCGCGCCACCGAAAACAAGTAACCCTTTAGAAATCGCAGATGTTCTAGGTAAAACCGTTGCTGAAAGGTTTGAAGGTGTAACTGAGGACATTTAGAAAGTGTATAGCGTGAAGTGAAACAGTAAAAAATAGGGCAGAATGGGCTCCATGTCACGCGCAAATATGGATAAGAATCCAGATGAAGTCGCTGCGATGTTCGATGGCGTTGCAATGCGCTATGACTTAGTAAATGATCTTTTGAGTTTGGGCCAAACAAAATCTTGGCGAAGAAAAACCACTGCAATCATCGGACCCAAAGCAGGCATGGAAATTTTAGATTTAGCTGCCGGCACTGGTTCTTCTTCAGTTCCATTGGCACAAGCAGGCGCAAAGGTAATTCCCGCTGATTTTTCTGAAGGCATGTTAGAAGCAGGCCGAAAGCGCCATCCACATTTACCTTTCACAAAAGCAGATGCACTTAACCTTCCCTTTGAAGCAAAGCGTTTCGATGTTGTGACAATCTCTTTTGGACTTCGAAATACTGTTGATTTCGATAAAGCGCTCGCAGAGATGTTGAAAGTGACCAAGCCAGGTGGAAAATTGGTGGTCTGCGAATTTAGCCAGCCGACTTGGAAGCCATTTCGGATTTTGTACATGAACTACCTAATGAAGGCCCTGCCAAAAATTGCTAAATTGACCAGCTCCAACCCTGATGCCTATGTCTATCTGGCTGAATCCATTAGGGCTTGGCCAGATCAAGGCGCCCTAGCGGCTCGAATCGAGGCAGCAGGCTGGGTTGGCGCCCGTTGGAAGAACCTGACCTTCGGAATTGTTTCAGTTCACAGCGCTAACGCTCCCGTTTAGTTTCTCGTATTCGTGGCCCACGCTTAGGATTACAGCGTGAATCCATACGTGCCAATTCTGGTTATCGGTGCCATCGGACTCGGCTTCGCAGTATTTTCAGTAGCCGTAGCTGCC
>JACCDO010965203.1_pt1 | contig 18213 bp, 2 predicted proteins | sample 7446101 | NCBI WGS metagenome assembly JACCDO01 (sample SAMN15323440, study PRJNA562643) | freshwater metagenome | isolation source: river surface water | place: USA:Blue River Watershed | collected 2017-08-16 | reverse complement strand
TGAAATAAAAAATTACTTACATTAAACACATTTTCCATACATCGTAGCCTTGACCTGATTGTTTCTCTAAGTTCTTCATAAAACAATTTTCTTATGCTTTTTCAAGAGCGTAGTTGCAACATTACTTTCTCGAGCTCTTGCAGCCTGTTGACATTCTTCGTGAGGACATGGTGTAGAGCGCCTAGACCTTGACACCAATACAGCGACAGTGCTCCATGTGACACAGCAATTTCTGCAGCCGCAAGGTCCTGCGGTGAGAAAGGCGTGCCCGCTCGGCCGCGAACGGAAATAAGCACACCAATCACTGCGCTACCACGGCCGCGGACAGGTATAATGGCCATCGGTACGCACGGCGCTACATGGCCATCAAGTGCAGCTCCGTATCGAGGATCCTCAGATGCGCCATCTACAGCAACAATTTTGTGAGTCTGCATAGCTACCTCGGCCAGTGAAGTGCCTACTCTGCCTCCAGTTATAGTCCCAAACGATCCCATTTCTACCGTCGGGTAGGCCAGACCATTCCCACTGTAAATGACTTGGAATGTCGTTTCGTCTGATGTATTGTCGCGCAGCAGCAGCGCTTGGCCCTCGCTTTGCATCAGCGTGCGACTCATGGCCAGCAATTTCATGCATGCATCCTGTGACGCGGCTAACGGCGTCAGCGATGCGGGATGCACGGCACGTGGTGCAGATCCGGCGGGACCCACAAGAGGCGGATCAAGCAGCGCGCATGCCTCGCGACATACAACGCGATGCATACGTAATGAGTCAGCTAGGTGACGCTCTGCTAAATCTTTCTCGGCTTTGGCTGTACGTACAAGTGATTCTGCGTCAGTAACAGCAACATCCTGTTTTGCTAGATGCTCGCTCAGATGCAACACCGAGCAGCCCAATGACGTGAGCATTTCGAACACAGGCAACACTAAACCGCGGACGCCAGAATGTGCTGCACCCGGAGTCTGTGGCCGAGTGACAGAAGATGTCTCTTGTTCCTGTTCTGGGGCAGTGGGATAAACGAGTCTCAGCACTGCAGTGATGCCTTTGGGTGGGTCTGGCAGCGCTAGACAGAGTACTGTGACCTTAGCAAGCGCTCCGCCAGTCTCCATAATATTGGCCATGGTGGCCTTGTCAATTCCTACCAAGTCCAGGTGACTCATGCTATGCTTTGTTTCGTGTATACCTCCCACTAGTAATGCTTTCTCCAAAGAAGATGCGTTGGGGTCGCTCAGCACGCCCAACTTGGCTGCCTTCGTAGAACGATGCTGCCCAGCTATGGTAAGAATCTCGCGTCTTCTTCCCTGTCCTAGGTCGTACATTCGCACATGAATATCCGACAATAACTGCACGCCACTTTCAGCATGGCGCGGCACGTCATAGGTTCGGACTAGCAATGACGCATGGTAACCAAAGCCATTGTCCGCAATTCGACCCATTGCTCGATCTGCCACCCGGGCTAAGCCTTCCCATGCCCAATCCATCTGTGTACCCTCTGCAATAGTAGTAGCGGGTCCATGCAAGCGACGGTCTTTACTGAGATCTTCTAGCATTACAGCCACTTCTCGAATGGTTGGTCCGCAGAAGGCTACTAGCGACGCCGTGGCAGCAGTTGTCTGTGCATGCGCGTCTTGAATAAGGTTCTGGCAATTCAAAACCTGTTCGCGTACGGCGCTCAGCGCAACGTCCAAATCCTGTACATTCTGCTGCAGCGCCTCTTTATCTAGTTGAAGGCAAGACAACTCGGTGCTGTGTGAGCGCTGTGCTGTTGCTGTGGATCGCACGACAGTGCACAGAGTGTCCACTAACTCTGTTGCAATTGGCCCCAAGCTTGTTTCCGCATCAAAAATACCCACTGCTCCACTGCCAGCGCCAGGCGCTGCGTTGATTCCAGCAGAGCACGTTACTTCGACCGATACATCACCCGGCGCGTCTCCCAGCCGCACGACGTCGCCTTTGCAGCGCGAGTTGGTGGGCTCAGTCTGAATCGCTTCATTACCAACACTTCCCGCAGCACGCCTTACGCGCAAACTGACGCCTGTGCCTCGAAGTGGTCCTGCCACAGCCTCTGAAGCCAACAAATCCGCAAGGTTCGCTGAGCTGCTGGTGCTATGCCTTGCAACGGTCGATGCCACGGTGGCGATCCCACTCCAAGCGTCGGCGCGACGTTGCCACATGTGCATGTACCCTTCCAGTTCTTGACAGCGCACCTGACAAGTTTCTAAATCATTTTCTGTGCATGTAACGCGCGCATTTAGCAGAGCTGCTCGGCGATCGGTGTAAAGCATGCAAGCAATGGAGGCTGAGGCGAGCTCGCAGAACTCATCTATGCGAACAGCATTCGCGTCAGCAGTTGCACCTGCTGCTTGAAGGCTAAAGGCAAGTTGCAACACACCAAGCGCGTGTTCATGACAAGGAACAAGCAAAGGAAAGCTTAGTAATCGCACACCAGTTGAGCCCACACCTCCACTAACATCGACTGTGGACGGCGCGCGGCGCCCAATACAAGCACGAGCCAAGTTGTCCGCAATAGCTTTGTCCTTAAGAGACAGCAAGGGTGCTATTGGTTCCGTAATAGGCTCGACTTTGGCAGCATGGAACCATTGCAAGTTGCCAGAACCGCTAAACATATCAGCTATGTCCTCGCTATCTGGCCGCTCTTTGTAAGCACCGATACTGACCTCGCAGTTCAGATGCAGCATGCCGGGCAATCGAGCACACAGTAACGGTAGCGTCTGAGATAGGTTGGGTAAGTCATACACACCTTCGCCATTGGTTGTGCCCATGGCTTTGATGCCATGCCCTAGCGTGATAGAGCCAATGTAGGCAATGCACTGTCTGGACACGCTAGCTAATGCACCGTAGTGACTGGCCAGTGCTGCAGCGGAGGTCTCTTTCTGCTTCTCTGTTTGCAGAGCCAATAAGGCGTGTTCTGAGTCGCGCTGTAGACGTCCAATGTCTACCGTTAAGCTCTGCAAATTGCGTACATGCGTTCGCTCCCTAGCAAAAATGTATAGGAAAGCTGATAGTGCACGCACAAGTGTTGGTAAAACAAGCTTGACTGCCGCTGTGTGCACCTCGCGCTGCTCCGCATCACTGAGCGTGGCACCTAGACTGTGAGGATCGTGCATCAATGCTAGCACTGACCGACCTTCGTAGGAAACTGACACATTGACTCGGCCCAAAGCTGCGCCATTAGCTGCAGGTAATGGTTCTACCAGAATCGCACCTGCACCAACGCCGCTACCACTACTACTGAAAGCACTGTCACTTTCAAGAAGTCCATCTGCACGATTGGAGGCCGAGTCGAAAATAATAAGACTGAGCGAGACACCTAAGGTCGCTCCCACGCACTCCATCATTGCGCCCAAAGGAAGCGTGCGTGCCGTTAGCAATGCAACGGCCGGTTCCCCGCGACCGGGACGGGGCGCCACATCAGCAGTAGTATCGATCTTAACCGAAGCGGCAAAAGCACTAAGTTCTGTAAGCAACTTGGCTTGTAAGTGAGCACTTTCATTAACCGAGATAAGCTGGAAATTCAGTGCGTCTCTGGCTCCCACAGCCTGTTTGGCCTGTTCGGTGCATGTCTTGCCTATACGCTGCAATTCTCCAATTGCTTGTGCAGCAGTGAGCAGTGGTGCTACAACTTCGGCAAAGTTCAGCGCATTGTTTTGAGCAGCATCCACAGCTTCCTCGGCGCTATTGGCGGCGATAGTGATTCCAGTGTCCTCCGTAAAATCTGTGCGAACAGTGTCGACCGTACCAACGCTATATGGTGAGGCAACAGAGCCACCCACAGAGCGTGGTGTTACAACGTCTGCACGCACAGGAGTCATGCGCGTGTCAGGAGTAAATCGAATTTTAGCTCGACCGGGTGTATGCGGAGCCGGCAGAGGGGTAGCCGGCGCGTTTTTGCACGAATTTTCCGCAGCTGGCCCCGAGCCAGCTCTTTCGGCAACAACATTGACCTGTAAACCGACTGTCAAACGCAGCACTGCAAGGACGCCATACGGACTGCGAACAGGAATGAGCCACATCTGCTCTTCAAGGGATGGCTCGGCACCTGAGGCTTTATCGCTACTTGAGCAGCTGAGACGATAAACGGCTCGACTGCCATCATTGTGCTTGCCTTCCAAGACGTCCAAAACGTGTTTTTCCACAGCAGTGCCCAAAGCAGATAAACCCCGCACAGAAACGTCTTTGTTTCCAAATTCGTTATCAGAGTGAATGTCCCCATCAATTTCGCCAGGCTCCGTTCCATCGTAGCCACTAGAGAAAAAATCCACTGCGCGCTCGTCCCGTGCATCGATACCATCGGTTTTCGTAGCATGGGGTGCATATGCATTATAACGCACACAAAGACCACAGCCACGCAGATTTACGTGTGACGACAGCACAGATATCAACACTTTGCAAGCTTGTCCCCAAAATACGGCAATGCCACCAGACAGACGGGTACCGGCCAAATTCACACCGCGCAGCATTTCTGCCCAGTCAGCCAGACCTCGCTCGTACCTACGATTCTGAATACGGCTAACACGCAATCCTTCAGCGTCAGCAGCCGCACGCTGAATGCGAGCCCGAAGTGTGTTGGCCTGCATTGCCAAATGCTCGTTCTCCTGACAGACTTTCTTGTTCTGTTCGGCGAATTTGCTGTACTCCTGTTCCATTTTCTCACATTTAGCGCGGTGGTTGGCCTCTTGAATGTATCCCTCAAACGCTGCACAGATGCCATCTTTCAGGTAATGCGCTGCAACAAGCGCCCCAGCTGCATCTACCGCAAGATCCTGGCCCGGAACCGCGTCCCTTCTCGGCCGCAGCGCAATAAGCAGTTCTGCACGAGCCAATGGTATTAGCACGCAGCCTGCTGGAAAAAGGGTTGAGAACATCGTAACTACCCTCAGTCTAGGTTTATCAGCCACTATACGGATCTCTGTCTTGTCTTCGGTTGAGCTGTCGTCACTGTCTTGAGAAACTGACGGTGGCGGAGGTAAACCCGCAAGCTGAGCCTCAGCCGCATGCCTCAAAAGTGCCCGTGCATCTCGCACACTTTGCTCAATGTCAAAGGTCAGTTGTGATGCATCATCAGAAGATGGGGGGGACACAAGAAGCACGACCTCGCGGCCGGCTGCGGGTGCTAGATGCAGCGTCTCAACCTCTTCTGCTGCAAACATCCAACCTGAGCCGTTGCTCATTGTTAGAGCTAGCCCGGCCGTAGCATGCGAACCTGCTGGACGAAGGTGCCCCAGAGACACCTCCCAACCAGAGCAGGTAGCTACAACCTTGCGTAAGGCTTCAAGCTCCTCTTGAAGCCATAGACCTGGCGTAAGTGATTCGCCCACACGCGCTTTCGCTGAAGCTGCAGCTGATATCTGACGGCATGCTAGCAACGAGGCGGCAATTACCTCACGCTGACGCTGTAAAGCTTGCTCTTGCCGATGCAACTTGACTTTGTGCGCTTCTCTTGCAGAGGTGTTCTCCAGCATGAGCCCGCGTGCTAGCTCCTTCAAACGCATTGCATCTTCCTGGCAGGCGAAAAGCCGTTTACGCCAAGGCGCTTGCACTTCCAGCAGTCGCAGTAACACAGCAAGCCGCAACCCCATGTGAGCACTAGAAAAGTGTGGTGATGTGCCACTTGCTTCGATTCCGCTTAATTGTAGCCACGTAGATGGATAAGCGGCATGTGCAACAAAAACTATAATGCAATTATCGCCAGAGCTGCCCTCCGAGTTTCCATCTGTTTGCGGCGAAATCTGGCATTTCCTACCAATCCAATAGCTCACTTCTGCATGTGGCGACCTCACAGTTCCATGCACCACTCCCAGCAGTTTTAACGAGTCCGGAGCGCCATCGGTGTGTTTACCCTCCTCATTTCCGCCGTTCTCAGCAGCAGGTGGTACCAAGTCTCCGACCAATTGCCCGGCTTCGTTGGCTTGCACAACAGATACACTTGCACCAACAAACACAGTGTTGAGCGCATGCATGATGACGACTTCAGCCTCATCCGTTGTACGCGGCATGGCTTCAGACGCATTTGATTCCGCCATATTGACAGATGGCACGTTCACGTCGTGTAGCATTATATCTTTGCCTGCCTCTACCTGACATAGTGCATGTTCCAGTAGACGCGCATCGCTCTCTAATCGTGATGCACCTTTCTCAATAACGCGCAAGCGGGTCAGTTCGGCGCTCAGTTTGTCGGCAAGAGTTACCGCGGCATGAAGTGATCCTTTCCCGATCCACATGTCCAGACAGTAAACAAGGACACGTGTAAGCCAGGCAACGCACTCCTTATCTGCGGCAGTAAAACCACCACGTGGGCTTTCGTGTCGAATTATGGTTGCTACAGCCCGCTGTCCCCCCAAGAGAGTGAAGGGTACAGCGGTCGCGTGTAGAGCTGCAGCCTGTGCGTGGTGGTCGGTGTCTCGCCCGTACAAGCGGCGCACAGCCCATGATGCAGATGAGTGGCCGCCATGTAATTGCTCCTCACTTTCGGTTTTAAGCCCAGGTCCTACTGAAAGAGGTCGAAAGGCACGCAGTGCTGCCCTTTCCAAGTCCGAGTCTTCCAGCTGCACACGCAGTGGGCGAACGCGGTCGGACTCAAGACAATATAGCGGCTCCAAGGTGTCAGATGTAGGAGTATGGGCGTCAGAAACAAAATCAGCTGACCCACTTGGAAAAACTCCATCAATAGCAGGAAGAATTAGGTAGCATTCAAGAGCGCCAGATAAAGACACCAGCGCCCGACGTGCAGATTCCATTATTTGCTCAGCGGAAACCCTTTTGGCACATGAAGCTGCCAGTAGATCTGCTGCTGCCGTCAAGGTTCCTCTGTAGCTATCTCTTACACGCACCACATGCGCAAGCTGAGTATCCACTGAAGTCTTACTTTCTTCAAGCATACTCAATGCACGACCCGCTTGCTTGATAGAAGACTTCGCATCTGCAAGGGCGTGAATACGATAGTATGCAGCTACAGCTTGACCGCAGAAAAGGCTAACTGCTTCCTCTTCTTCAGCTGTAAAAAGCAGGTCTGACAATTGCGTTGTGCTGGACGTATTTCGTGTCGGGCCGTTGACAGCGAGAGAGGCAGTCGTCCACATGTCAGTAACAACATTGGACAACTTTCTCTCGCAGCGCAGGAGCGCTAGCAATTTGTTGTCAGCATTTTTCAGTGGAATCCACATGGTTCCCGCAATTCTTATGCTTCTTTCTGTAGATAGAACCGCTTTTACAGCTTCTGCATCTCCACGATTACGTCGCTCGGTCTGCAGCGCATCGTAAAGATCCGGCAATTCTACTGTAGCTCCACTGAGCGCAGCAGGAATGTACCAGTACATGCAGTCAATTGCACAAGGATCGGCTAAACCGCGCGTCAACAAAGATGTCACGCTGACCTCAACTTCGTGTGCAAATTCAGCAGTAGTTGCGCACGGTTTGCGCTGCATACCCTCCGCAACTAGTGCGGCGTGACGCAGCTTTGCCAGTGTCGCCCGTTCTTGTTGCAAATCAAGCTCCATGCGTCGAATCTCTTCAAATGAAAAGCGACTACTGGCACGAAAAAGCGCGCGACAGCAGAGGCCTGCTGCACATCTTAATAGCGTTTCGTCAGAATCGGTAAATCGGTCGTTTGCGTCGCGAGCGCCGCGGATAAAGACGTAGCATGCGTTGTCATGCGCTGCATGCAGTGAGATGCATTTATTGGGCACGCACAACACGCTTGCGCGATCTCCGCTTTTCCTCATAGCCAGCCACCTCTGACGCAGAGTCAGTGCAGATGCCTCATTGGCGTCTTGTAAGTGGGGATCGGTAGTGCCTAAGGCAGCTGGGATAGGCGCGTGCGGAACAAATGTGGAGCTGAATTGGACACTGCGCTGTGTTCGCAAAGCTTCAGCAGCAGCAGAAATAACTCCATGTATCTCCCTTGCACCGGTCAGCGACCCGTCATCCGCCTGTGCCACCAGTAACAGCATGCAGCCGCGAGAGTCTACGAACTCCTCTAACCACTGTTGTACGCTTTGTTTATGGCAGCGCGGATCAAATGCGAAGGAGTCACAAAGAGTTGACAACTGTGCAGCATGCATAGTCTGCGCTTCCAGCTCACGCTGCATTTCTCGACTTGCTTTCTCCACTGCTCGAATCTGTTGCAGCTGCAACTCTGCCTGCACTTCCCGTGATGCTGTGAGAGCCTGCAATTGTTCGGTATGCTGCTGTGCCTCCTGATGCTTCTCTTTCAAAATGCGCTCAGCATAAGCTTTTGAATCTTCCAAGCTCGCAGCTTGCGCGGCATATTCGTTCTTAAGTGCAGTCTCCTGCTCCAGCGCCGTGCTCAATCGGTCGTGAGCAGTACGCATTAGCACAAGCTTTTCTTGCTCCTGCTGCAAATGTAGCTGCAGTCTCGATGTAATACGAACTCTAGTCATTCGTTCCATACTAGCAGCAATGCAAGCTGATAGTGCATTGGACAATACATCGGCCACACCTGCCCAAGGTCTGGAGCCATCTGCAGAAGGTGGTACTGACGCAGACGCGTCTGTAGTTAAAAACGAGGCCCGCAGTACCAAGATTGCTGCAAAAGGCAATCGGGAATTTTCTAAGTAAAGCAGAATCTTTTCTTGACCTCGCCCCGAAGCACCAACTGCTTCATAGGTTGGGATCTCAGACAGCTGCGTGAACGATAAGAATTGTGGCGCTTCGGACGAGGTCTGGGCGCCTGGCGGCAACAGGACGCGCAATCCTTCTTCTTCAATGTTCTGAACAGATTCGTCAGAAGCGCGTGCAATATGGCTAGCATGCACAAGTAGCAAAGCCGATGTGCTGCCTAAGATTGGCGGAAGTGCCTCATTTACAAAGCTTGCCAATTCTTGTACGGTAGACAGATCTCTGGCCTGCGCGTTAAACATTGATAGACCCAACGCACTGCTCAAACGCTTGCGCAGAATTGCGCTTGCACCTTGCTCCGCTTGTAATTCTGCATTGGTCTTGGTCAGTAAAGTCTTCAATTCTAAGGCAATATTGTGCGCTTTCGTTGCCGTCGACTCCATATCCCGGTACCTGCCTGCAACTGATAAGATATGAGAAATTGCAAATGACAATAATTGCGCGGCGGACGCCTGCTCTGCACTAAAACCTGCTCCGTCCTGCGGTCCCAAGACCTTAATCTCACCAAGAACAGCTGCATCTTGTCCAGCGCCATTTGTTAACTTATTTACTAGTTGCGCAAATTGGCGGTTCGGCGAGGTGGAATTTTCGAAAGGAACAGATTCGTCACGAATATATCCATTCAGTGTAGGTAACATGAGTAGCAGAGAATTCAGAGAGCCTGCGGCTGAGTCTTCTGATGACACATTACAGACACCTTTGCTGGCTTCTTCGAAGGCCTTGGCACTGCCGCCCATTACTGCGTGAGTCAGGCGGACGATGGCCACATCACCGCCGCAAAGGTACTTGAAGGCAGTGGCCACGTCTTCCAACAGTGCTCGCAAGGAAGCTTGGCTTTGCGGTAGTGCTGGTTGTGCAGCAAGAATTGGGAGTAACTTGCGCAGGATGGGTAGCAGTAAGCCCGGTACGTTCCCTTTGGTCCGAGATGACATCAAGCCCTGTTGGAAAGACTTGTGCGCAAGTGAAGCGAACTGGCATATTTGCTCCAACTGCTGCACTAAGGACACAGGGTAAGGCCCGCGTGAGCCTGCAGCAGTTCGCACCACTCGAATACATGCCAATACAGACTGACCGTCCCACACGACGCCGTACAAGACAGCTCGCATATGCCCGGCTACATCAACCTCTCCAGCTAGTACATTGCATCCTGCTGCTAAGTCTAAGGCATTGGCAGGTGGAGGCAAGCCGCCAAGTGTAACGTCCACAGAGTCATGATGAAATACTGCAGTTACCTGCTCTTCCACGCGGGACATGAAGGCAGAGGTAGCACTTACGTCAGCGAACACTTCGGTTTCGCCTTCCTCGGGCTGAGACTGCGGCACCATCAGTGCCTTTGCAGTAGATAGCATGCGCTGGCCCACATGCAACTCCCTGATAAGCATAAGCGTTCTCCACTTTAAAAAGGCGACGTGTTTGCGCTGTCTCGTTCTGTATCGAAACAATACATTCCGTAGACCCTCCTCCCTCTTCATAGCGCGGTCTCGCTCGCAGGCGGCAATTTGTCCTAAGTGCATACTGTGCGCGACATTAACCGCTGCCGCAAGTCCCAAGCAGAGCCCACTGCTTTCGTACGCCGTAAGCAAATCCGCTGCCCCTAATGATGTGGACGCCTTTTGTGGGCCCTGCGGTTCAGTGGGAATCAATGTGTCTACTGCCAGCAGCACACACATCCCTGCTACAGTCGATATGGGCAATAAAAATGCCGTCTGCGCGCGCGGAATGCAACCCAGAACTAGTTGTTGTAGCGCCGCTTGCGCTTCCCGTCCCCGCTTGGCGACAAGACTCTCCATGTCATCGATATCTTCGGCGTTTTGTTGCGTTTCGCGCACAAAGCGTACGGGTTTGCCATCCATTAGGTGCTGCAGCCACAAGAGTGTGCCTCGGATGAAAGGCAGGCCACGTGGCTGTACGGTTTGCAATAAACCCAAGTTTCCCACATGAAAAAATGATATTTCATCTTCTCGCGATGCAGGCTGCAGTTGTAGCGATGCAACATAAGCATCAGAAAACAGAAGCATTGAACTATGGGCAGCTAAAGCTTGTTGAGAGGCCTCACTCTCCTCGAGCGCACGCGCGAGCGCCTGTGAAGCACCAATGATTCGTGCTGGTAAAGGTTGTTCTGGCAATGCATGTTTGAATTCAAACCGTTGGCCCATTAATAGGCGCCCAGGCAGGGCGCGCAAGTGATCCTGCAGGATGTTCTGCGAGCGGCGCGTCAACGCCTCAAATCCTGCACGCGCCAACTCTCCGAGGGATCGCAGCACCGAGCTGCACCGCTCCGATTGTGATGCAAGCCCCGCTACTACAATGATGCATTGTTCTCCACGCTGCTCCTGACTTAGCGATACAGCAGTTCCCAAGCTGTGCAAACCATATGCTTTGGCACTGTGAAACGGGACACTTAGCGCTTGTAGAGTGAAATGGCGGACAGCATGTTGTACTGGTGTGTCGTCTGATAACTCTGCGTCGCCGTGTTCACGTTCTGCAATTATTCCCACTTGCGCCATCTCGCCAGCTGACACTCTGGGTAGCACCTGTGCCGTATTTGGGTGTGCGACTTGCAATCGTCCCAGCAGTCCGCTCTGCGCCTCCCCTAAGCTCATGGCGCGGGTATGTACATATTCCCCTTGTTGCGCTCCGGAATACACACGAAATGTCACCTCGTGTGCTCCCACATAACGGTGATGCAGTGGCTGGCCCACTGCTGCGGCCAGTGGCAAAAGGCACCAGGTATATGTGCCCGCCGCTGTTGCGCTGCCCTCAGACCGCGCTTGCGCCTCGAGTAGCTGCTGCCCAACCCGCGACAGAAGCTCTGCTATCTCGCCCATGCTGTTTGCTGCTTCCATAGCGCGCATACAATCTTTCTGTGCAGTCTCTGTGTCTGATTCAGCAGCTCGTACCGCAAGAACTGCAACATGTTCACGTACTCGAGCCGCCGCATCAAGTTGCGCTAGTCGTAATAGAAGCGCCGAATACAAGCGCTGTATGCACTCCAATGTAAACACAGATTTGACCTGAGCTGGTGAACTATGCACCATCCGCGGAGTGACTGCGATAGAAGAGGGGCTACTGAGCGACTCTGCAACAAAAAAGAACGGCAATTGTGGTCGATATGTACCAGGGCGGCCTGTCACGACTTCCACAGCATCTAAGCGTGGGCTGATAATATGAATTGCATACCATCTGCGCGATTGTAAAGCTATAAATGCTGGATTTTCATTCGCGTGAGAGGTCTCAGTGCTTACCAGCCGCATGGCTTTTTCAAGCTCGTCCCATACTGGCTCGTCAGGCCGCACTGTCGTAACTGCGCCCGCCGTCCCAATGCCTGCGTCTACTGCGCAGTAATGAGACGCTTCGGAGTTAATTGTGCCCATGCGCTTATGAAACAAAGCTTTCGCCCCGTGCTGCTGAGTAGCAATCAGCTGAATCGCAGACGTGTGTGCCTGGGAAATGTGCACAAGCGTGTCCCCAGCTTGGGATTGCAAAGTACCGTGCTCCGTGTCCAAAAACCACAACTGAATTTGTGACAGGCCAAAATTCGCTAAATCTGCCTGTGCTGTTACAAATACTTTGCGCAATGATACTTCGTCTGGGCAGGCGGGCAACTTGGCGCACAACGAGGAAACCCGCTGAGAAATATCGTGAAAAGCGCCAGCATCCAACCTCCGAATAAGGTCGTGGTCGTATAATTGGGATTGCAATACTTCAGTAATAGTGTTGCTATTGTTGCTGGTACTATTTGCGTCATGATTGATGTTGTTTTTAAAACTGCTACGTGCAGGAGAGAGTGACCTAGGGGCAGTGGCCCTTCGATAGAATCGCGAATGGCTGAGCAGATGCCGATCTCGTTCTTCAGCTCTATTCCCTGTATCTGGCTTTAAATCTACTTGATCTGTAATGGCACTTTGATTGCGCACTAGTTTCTCCCTTTGAATCAATGCCGAGAGGCGGCTCCGTGTTTGTGTTGGGAGTTTCAATTCAGGGTCTTGTTTCAATTCATGAGAAGACTCTATTGATTTCTGGTCTTTTTCTTTTCTTTTCTTGTGCAGTTCTGTGAGGCGAATGGGTTCGTGCTCATCATTCCGTTCATCTGAGTCAGAATCGAGACCCATCATGTGACCGATAGTAAAGGACAGAAAAGACGATGAATGCAAAAGTTCTTGTCAAGCTATTGCAATACCGAGATGAATATAAGTCTAAAATATTTGACAACTATTGAATAATACCTTTTTCTGTACTGATATGATAGGTAAGAACTCCAGGGACCATCTCAATTTTAAGAGCCTTGGAAAGTTCCCACACAAGCTGCTTTGGGAGCCTCAACGCCCACATGACCTGAAAAGTTTGGTGACGCTCAACGCGAGCATAAACATTTATAAAATATATTAATAGCCATTCGTTTACATGAATTTTATAATAATTAAACCACAGTAGTTCGATGAAGAGTTAACACTCTTTATTGAAACCTAAATTTTGTTCGTCACTCAGAAATGAAAATAATTTCCAAGAGCGTGGACGTCTATGCACGTTGGCTAAGCTATACAATAGTTCTTAGCTACCTTGTCGAAAGAAGTGTTAGTAGTTCACCTACACCGAGCCCAACGACGCATGCTCCCTCACGCGCTCCCTCCTTCGCTCCGACAGCAGTGCAGCTTCCAGCACTAGGCGTAGTACAGCCTGCAATCATTTATGCTGTAGTATTCGGATTTTGTGTGGTGATATATGTACTTTCAGAAATAATTGCAAGATCTGCATTCCGTCAAGAAGAGCGTAATGCGAGGAAACCTGCTCTTGAAGGAGATGATATAGATCCTAAGTTCAGATTGCAATCGTATTTATTTTCACTATTCCAATTGGACGTCGGTGTTTTCTCGGAAGACGGCAAGATTGCGCGTGCTTGGCATGAGCTCAGTCTACTTCATCCTTACCTTGCGCTGTTTAAAATAGAAGTCAATGGACCCGCAACTATTTCTCTCAACGATTTCGAGCATGACGAAGGTGATCACTACCTCGGGAGCAAGTTCAATTCTTATAAACACTTACCATCCATTGCTTCTGGCACTTGGAACCGTGGTGTTCGTACCTTGCGTCTGATGACGCTGCTATCACTGGCTGTGACACTTCTTGGTCTTCAATTCTATATTCAGTATCCGGACGTCACCCGATCTACTAGATGCACCACATTCAAATATCAGGATCAATGTGAGGGGGAAATCGTTACCTTGCTTGATACGACATATATATGCCAATGGGTCACCGAAACCTTTGGTGGCCTGGACAACCCCCAATCTAGATGCATTTACAACGGAAGACAAGCTTTGAACCTGCAGGTCATAATGTACGCCATTTTGGTCACTGCCATCATCATGGCATTGTTGCAGTGGCCATTAAACGTTGTGTTTGATGCTATGCTTATCGCTCCTACTCGTGCAGAGTACGCTAACCAGCACATACGGCACTTGTCATATCTGGTCGGAGACTTCCAAGAGCGACTTGCCCTGGTGAACCAGTGGAGGAACACTGATAATCTGAATGCTTTGGAAGAGCAGCCAGTGAATCATGTGGAAAACCCACTCATCGCTCGCTCGCGTAAGGCTATGCGCGACTTAGAGGATATCATTGCTACAATGGAGCGAGTAAAAGCTTATCGAGCTACTCTAACAGATGCAGCGATCCGAGAGGAATTTGACCGACAGTGGTGCATCATTTCCAATGCAATTGGCGAGAAGCTTTCAGAAGAACAAGATCAAAACCCAGACTCCCAATTTCATTTCGCTGGCATTGCGCGTGCCGTAGATGACGAACAACTCGTAAATGTGGAGTATTACCTCGGAAACAATGCAGACTACTTAAATGTGCTCGAAAATGAACACGTTCAACGCCATAAAGACGAACTAGAGAAAGTCAAAAATATGGCCCAAAAATCAGCAAAAGTCTCTCCATGGGAAGCGGACTCAGGCCTTCATGGCAAAGCGATGAAGCAGTTTTTGGACAAGGAACAGATCGCCATAGCCGAGAGAAATGCCGCAGCTTTGGAGGTACAGACCAAGCATGAGGCGCTAGTGAAGCAGGCTGAAGCGCTAGATTATGTTGCAGCCGTGCCTGTGCGATGCAGCACAGGCCTTATCGAGACCACTTTCCTGGAGATGCGCATCGGCGAAGCCAAGAAGGTCGGCGATGAGATGGTTGTGCAGATTCGCGAATCTGCTATGTCCCGTTTAAGTGAAGACCCATTAGTGCTAGAGACCAGCGCAGGTCATGAGATTCTGCGTTTCTTTGCCATCGATATCATGGGAGGTCTCCAGACTCTTGAAGGGCGTACATATTTGACGAAAATGGAGAATTCTTTCCGTGCAACGACTTGGCGAAAACATCGTCTCAGCAAGCATCAAGTGCAATGGTTGATGGGTTTCCTGGTCTCAATCAATATTGCATGTATAGCGATAGGAGCATCTATTTTCGGAGATGCTAGCTTGCATTGGCAAAGCTTTTGGATTGCAGCTTGCGGTATCTATTTTGCTCTCGATGTGCTGGTTTTCAGTGCCTATCCTGTGCTGGTGACCGCGTACCTCGTTCCCTCCATGGCTCGCTGGCAAATCCGTAAGAGTTTGTCCACAACCATTCCGTTGATCTGCAAATTGTGGGATGACCAGAAAGTCCGCCGAGAGCCGTCGACTAGCTCGAGTCTCTCAGCGCCTGCGGATTTATACATTTCGCGGCGTATTGCTGAGAAGTTCCCTCTCGTCTTTGAATCCCACATCGTGCGCTCTTATAACACGCCATGGCCTGTGCCCCGAACGGAATCAAGCCAAAGTCAAATAAATGCAGAACTGGCCGCCCAGAAAAAAACACGTGAATTACTGTTTGACGGCATGTTAGACTATGAAGAAGCCAACCGCGAGGATCATAGTGAGGACGACGCGCGCCTCGGACCTTGGGGATCGATTCGCGAGCTTTTGTTGAGACTCGGCAACTTGTCAATGTCTCAACAGCACGCTTTTTTGCAAGTGAGCCAGCCTTTGCTTGCTATAGCAATCAGCATCCTTTTCTATTATTTCTTGAGCTCGCCAATTGCTGGTACTGTCGTGGCGTGGCTGGTGTTGGTGCTGCATGTACCGCTGCTCATTGGAGCTTCCATGATCTGGAACTATCCTTATCCTAGTATTTGGAGTCTGTTCCAATCTTCGCAGCCGATAAAAATTGCACCAGAGCCTGAGTTAGAGCCTGAACTTGAACCGGAACCTGTTAAACCTGAGCCTGAACCATCTGCAAAGCTTACCCCTTCTGTCAAGTCAGCGAAGTCTTCGAAATCCGCAAAATCACCTGCAGTCACCGAAGAAAGTAAATATGTTGATGACCATCCTGAAGAAGGTCTTTTGCAGTACTCCTCGGAAGATGATGACGCCTTCAGGGAACGTGTACGCAACCGTATGAATGCCAACGAGCGTCGTAAGCGAGAGCTGGTGCACTTCAAGCATGCTGTTGGTAAAGCTAAAGTCATCGCCAAAATAGAACAACAGCGGGTCCCAGAACCTGTAGCTGAGCTAGAGCCGGAACCTCCGAAATCAGAGAAGAAGAAGACGAAAAAAGCGAAAAAAGTAAAGAAAAGTGCGTTTGACGACGACGAAGAGGAGAAGGAAGGAAGCGAGGACGAGGATACTGAGCACCATGAAAAAGGCTGGGCTCGTGGAGAGTTTCACAAAGCTGTCAAATTCAATACACTTCATGCCGCTTTTAATCGTGAGAAGGAAGGTACGCGGGCTCGAGAAGAAGAGCGTCAAAGGGTGCTTGAGGAAGAAGAGCATGCTGCTCGTCACAACAAAATCAAGAACATGCTTCACAAAGCTGTTAAATTTAATACACTTTCAAGTGGATTGAAGCATGCTCCTGAACTATTTTTGCAAGAGGAGGCCGAAGATGCTCTTCGTGCGCAGCGTGAGGCTCTGGAGAAAGAAGAGAGAAGAAAAGCCAAGCTCGCGCGCAAGCAGAAGAAGGACGAAGAGCGAGAGTTCCAGGAAAGACAGGCAGAGTTGGCGGAGCAGGAACATTTGCGGCAGCAGCAAGAAGAGGAAGAAGACGAGCGATTGGCTCTATTGGAAGAATTGAAGCGCAGAGAGCGTAGCAGAGCCAAACTCAAGAGCGTGGGGGCCAAGTTGAAAGTGAACAATTTATTGCGAATGGTGCGAAGCGCTGCTGCTCAAGAATCAAATGCGGAAGATCATGAGGCGCCTAAAACTGCTGAAGAAATAGCGCACTTGGAGGAAGATAAAGAGGCGCTGGCTCGTTTAGCTTATCTTGAAGCCAAAAAAGCTGCAACTGAAGCTGCTGTTGCTGCATCTTCAAAAACCTCAAAACGCTCCGTAAAGAAAGATGAGGAAAGAAAAGAATCTGATGGAGAGGAAGAGGACGAAGAGGAGGAACGCCGCTCACCTGCTGCTCGCAGGAGCACTGGATTTGTGAAGTCTCCAGTATCTAAAGCCACAGGACGTCCTGCAGCCAAGCCGCCTAAACGCGCTGCCAAAGCCGTTGAATCGTCAGATGAGGACTCTGAAGATGAAGAAGAGCAGGAAGAAGAAGATGCGCCATCGGTTAAAGTCAGCAAACTTAAGAAAGTCACCGGCCGGCCAGGATTGCGAGGTACTGGGATTGGCTCGAATGTTGTGAAAAGTGCGGTCAAAAGAGGAAAACAGACGACTGTTGCCAACAAAACCAACAGCAATGCGAAAAATTCAGATGATACCGATGAGTCTGAGAAGTCTGTGGAACATGACGATAGCGAAAACAGCGAGGAGAGCGAGGGTAGTGCAAAGGTGTCAGGGAAGGTTACTCCTGTAGGTGGGCGGCTGCGTGCAGCAGGGGGCCTTCGTACTACTCCTGCTAAAGCTCCTGTAGCATTGAAAACGGCCGAAGCTGCTAAGAAAGCCAGTTCTGTTGCAAAGCCACCGTCTGTAAGTAGTGGTAGCGAGAGTGGCAGCGGCAGTGGCTCCAGCAGCGAGAGTGACAGTGAGAGTGCTAGTAGTAGCTCTGATGATTCAGCGCCTGTACGCGCAACTCCGCAACGCAGAACCAATGTCTTATTTCGCAGATAACGGATTTTTTTTGTACAGGTTGCTTACTCTGTGCGACGCGCTGGCTAGTGCTCGAAGCCGTTGAAATACTAACATTATATAATATTATTATTGTTCATGTGTGAATAGAACTATCAAATAATCAAAATTTCCAATGATAACCCCACCGAACTTCAAGTATTCATTTATCCTTTTTTCGTCATACCTACATTGCCAGTTGCAGTATTGTCACTATATTTCTTAGTTAATACTCAGAAAATCACGTTTTCTAACAAAAAATTACGATACTTAGCAATTCATCGTGCCTAAAGCCACTGCTCATCATGAAATTCCTCGTAATGCTCTGGATCGGCTTTGCGACCAGCTGCGGCTGCAGCTGTGCCGATCGGATATACAGGCGATAGCTGCTGTAAAAAGTAAGGATTCGGAACAGAAGTGCGCCTGTTGATTATCATAGTTGTATTACGTCTCCATGCAGCGGCAGCATGAT
>JACCDO011163492.1_pt1 | contig 18215 bp, 12 predicted proteins | sample 7446101 | NCBI WGS metagenome assembly JACCDO01 (sample SAMN15323440, study PRJNA562643) | freshwater metagenome | isolation source: river surface water | place: USA:Blue River Watershed | collected 2017-08-16 | reverse complement strand
TCCTCTTTGTCTTCATATTTCGACTCAACTATTTCAATAACTGGTTGTATTCTCATCGGGTTCGCTACTGGCGCAGTAGCTGCAACTTCTTCCCTGATCCACCGCGCCTTGATCGCATCCTCGCGGTTCAGTATGGTCTCTGTCACCACCAACCCGAAGAAGTACCGACGAACGCGGTAAGCAAAGTCAACATCATTCACTAACTTCTTGGCGATGATCCGCTCTTTAAACAGCTCTCCAATACGCACTACATCGATGACTCCCGCACCGAAAGACATGTGGTAGTAGTAACCGTCAGTGAAGAGAGCCGCGGCTTGGACAATCCCTCGAAGTACTCCGTATAACTGTACATAAAGAAAGAAGTCGAGTAGGGTTTTGTATATCTCTGATCCCTGGCTGAACAGGCAGGCGAGCACGAGGGAAATCCCCATCAACAACAGCAGGGGCACGAGTGCCAGGCGACCGAATAGCAGAATAATTGACTGATAACGCGCGTAACGTCGCTGAAAATTTACAGTTTCAGTGAATGGACACACGTATAACCACCGCAAAACGGTCCCAATTGTCAAGGCGAAGGGAGTAATGACCAGGATATTGATGACCGTCCCCAAACCATACTGGTCCTGCGAGTGAGTGAGTAAGTGAGTGAGTGAGTGAGTAACTGAGTGAGTGAGTGAGTGGGTAACCATTTGGAAGTATGTCAGCAACATCGCTGTGAATTGGTACAGCACAAAGACTACAATAGCTTGACCCATGTACAGTATGCGAGTGCCATGCGCACCTAACTTGCTCCCTGGCATGAAGTACAAGCAGCTGAACAAAGGATGATTGTGGCAGATGTACAGCAGCATGTTCTCGTAGCGGCACGGAGGCAGGTCAATGCGCACACACGCAAGGTGCAGCTGATAACCCGTTGGATACAGCACAGCAGAGCACCCCAACATAGTCAACTGCTGACTGACATACTTGCGGAAGCCTTTAGAGAAGTCGTCATCATTCGAGAGAAACATTGTGTCAAGAAGCTTCTTCGACTGGGTGCTAACCACTTGCTGTTCAACGTGGCGTCGTTGCAACGCGAGTAGCTCGTCCTCGAGGTTGATGGCATCGCGGACGCGACTATACTTCTTATAGATGTCATTGAATATATCGAGGTGCTTGCCGGCTCCTTCGAGGGATTTGCTGCAGCTAGTGTGGATCTGCGACTTGAAGGAAGAGAGATACAAGCTATTCGCCGTTGACTTGCCGTAGTTAGTGAAGGAGGCCAGGTACAGCAACGCGTAGATGGCTATGAAGTAGGCGACGTACGTGCCGAGGTAGTACTGGACCTTCTCCTTCGCTACTCTGGCAGTTAGAGGTGTGTCGAGGAAGTTTATCTCGAGGATGTTCAGCTTTGTTGGGTGCGAAGTGGGTGTGTTGGTGGGACTTGAGGTTGGTAGGAAGGACGGCGACGAGGTAGGTGACGCGGTTGCAAATATAGCAAACGAAGATGTGGCAGTCTGCAAGTTACTGCCACTATAGCCGTTGGATTGGAGCAACAAATCAAATGCACCTGACCATGTTGAGTGGGTGAGTGAGTGAGTAAGTGAGTGAGTGAGTGAGTACCTGATACGATAGAGTCATTGAGTGAGGTGATGAACCTCGCAGTAGCAAGTGACACGTCAATGAACACCTTAGTATCCATGTTGACATTGTACACGACCTGGATCTCTGACGAAGATGAGTTAGCTAGTAGCCGTTGCCTCAACGATGTTGTGTAGTCCTTGATACTCTCAATGTGGACGGCGCTCGCGGACGAGTCGAAGCCAATAGCTGCACTAACGGTCAGCTGCAGCACCGCGTCATTGGCTTCTTGGGATTGTATGTACTCGGCAGCAGATATCCCACTCAACACTTGCATGACCAAGAAATACACTCGCGCGGTAGTGTTGTAGGTGGGATATGTTGAAGGTGAGTACGTGGGACGTGTCGTCGGCACGCAGGTAGGAAGTGCGCTATGTGAGGTGTGTTAGGAAGGTCTCGAGGAAGTAATGAGTCATAAGAAGTACCTTGGTGTAAACGAAGGTGAGCTAGTTGGGATGCAGGTTGGCAAAGCCGTTGGCTCGGTAGATGGCGATCTCGTTGGGATTACAGTCGGAACGAACGTAGGTAAGTCTGATGGTGTGCAGCTTGGTTTAGTGCTGATAATAAGAGGTGATTAGGTGGGGAAAATGAAAGAAATGAGTGAGATAGTACCTAGGGGTGAGGGTGGGTATGGTCGACGGTCGAAATGACGGTGTAGCGGTTGGTGTTACGGTTGGAGGTGGAGTTGGGCTAGTAGTAGGGACCTTACTTGGTACGAAAGTGGGACTATTGGTGCAAGTAGACCGGTAATACGAGGTCCCGGTGGTATTTACCAGGTAAAACGCATAGTCAGAGCGAGTGCCACCAACAGAAAAGGAAACCCACTGCATCGCAACATATCCGCTTAACCCACAGTCTCTGAAGGCCCCAACACCAGTGTCATCGTAGTTGCAATAGGTCCAGCTATTCACATCATTCACTAGATCAGTATAGCTACTATACAGCTTGAAGTCGGTGTTCAACACATTGTTAGTACTGCTCCACGTGGTCAGCATGTTGTCGTAGATACTGAAGGAGGAAGGAAGGCAAGTCAGCCGCTTGTAGTATATCAGCGAGTGCTCGCTGTCGCACGGGCTTGACCCACTAGTTGAGCATTTTCGGTAAAAAATCCCGTTGAATAAAGCGTTGGCGGTGCTCTTGGATATCGAGGACGAACCGTATGAACCGGTTGAGTATACCACGACGTCAGAAGACGTGGAGGAGACGGATGATGTCACGGCATCAGACGCGGAGAAGGACTGTGACGGCATAGGGTGGACAGATGCTGTAGTCGAGATCTTCCTGATGCGGTTACCACTCGTCTCTGCAACATAGTAGTTGCCATAACTGTCTTGTTTCAACGCACTTGGGCAATACACGCCGGCACTTGTGGCAACACCGTTATCGCCTGATGTCGAGCCAGAGCCCGTGCCCGCGATCGTGGAGATCAAGCCGGTGGCTGCAGACACTTTCCTAACCCTGTTATTCGAGCAGTCAGAAATAAACATGTTCCCATAAGCATCGATATAGACGTCGTGTGGGCGATATAAAGTGGCTGATGTAGCGGCTATATTGTCCCCATTATAGCCCGACCCACCTGTTCCAGCAGCTGTTGTGATGATCCCTGTCAACAAATTGACTTTCCTTATTACATTGTAACCATCCCAATCACCAAAATATACACTGTTGGAATTAAACGTGATGCCATGAGGCAGTTGTATTTGAGCTGATGTGGCCTGGCCGCCATCACCACTGTATCCTGCAGAGCCAGTGCCAGCAATTGTTGTAATAACTCCGGTTGCTACTGTTATGAGACGAATACGATTATTAGACGTATCACTTATGTAGATATAACCAGTCAAATCTATAGCTACACCAGCTGGATAGTTCAATGATGCAGCAGTAGCTGCGCCGTTGTCACCGCTATAACCATTACTTCCTGTACCAGCAATTGTAGTAATAATATTTGTTGACGCAGTAACCTTACGAATACGATTATTATTTTGATCTGCAATGTAGTAGTTATCAGATTTATCAATAGCTAATGCATTAACACGATTGATTTCCGCACTCGAAGCTGAACCACCATCTCCACTAAAGGTGCAACTTCCTGTTCCAACAAGCGTAGTAATCATACTCGTCGATGCGGTAATCTTACGAATACGACAATTGTCTCTATCGGAAAATATTATATTATTCGACGAGTCTATAACCAGTCCATGTGGATCTGCTAATGAGGCAGAAGTTGCATATCCATTGTCACCGCTAAAGGAATATGAGCCAGAACCAGCATAAGTTGAAATGATATTTACAGAATTGGGGCTAGTTGTGGGGTAATAACTCGGTGAAGCAGCGAATACAATTCTTGCTATGCTGATCACAAGCAATAATACCATGAGTTCAACCCATAATACCCTCATCCTGAGAGAGGAGAGCCTTAAAGGCTACCTATTTTTTACTTCCGAGGGCGTACTATTTCTAGTGGGCCGCTTATGCGGTACTCTGTTCAAGACTTAATCATAAGATGATATTCTAGCGCTAGAAAGTCTTCTCCTTTAAAGGCGCAGTTATGAGATCCCTCACTTAATTATTTGTTTTCAACGGACAGTAACGGGAATAATTACAATTACTTTGATTTTTCGGGGATTTGCAGCCTTTCAAGTTCAAACTTTATACCTCCTTGAAGTCATGCATCGCTTGTTAGGTCGTACACTCTCCCTTAGTGCTGTTGGTAGTAAAAGACATTTCTCGGTGAAGTCGCAATTGCCATTGGTATCGAAGCATGCACCGTTTCTAGACTTAGTACGAGGTCAAGGAGACGCAGGAGATATACATCTTCGCTCGATTAATGCGAATACTAAGGAAATAGTTATTAATAATGCTGGAAAGAAGAACAGTATAAATGGTTCAATGATGAATTCATTAGCAAAAATAGTCGATAGTTTAGAGAACGAAGTAGATGATAGTGTATTACTTCTAATACGGGGCGAGGGTGATACGTTCTGTAGTGGCGCTGATTTAAATCTTGTCAGAAATGTAGTAGATGATAGTGTTAAAGGTGCATTAATGAGTAATTTTATGACTGATACACTCAATCGTATCAGAAATCTTCCATTAATATCAATCTGTTTGGTTAATGGTCACGCAATAGGTGGAGGAGCCGAACTAAGTACTGTTGGTGACTACCGGATCATGTTTAATGGCGCATATATCTCATTTGTTCAAGCAAGATTAGGAGCATCTACTGGTTGGGGCGGTGGTACTAGATTAACAAAAATAGTAGGTAGAAAAGAAGCATTAAAACTTTTAGCAACAAGCACAAAGGTTACATCTGAAGAGGCGACACGTATTGGTTTGGCTGACCACGTATGCAGTAGTAGAGATTTGCTTGTGCAAGATGCATTGCAGCATTTTGGGTCGTATTTAGTCAATTTTCCCAAGTCAGTTCGTGCATTGAAGACAGTTGTTACTACCGCAGACTCGTCGCTGCACGATGACATCATTTGTGCCATGGAAACCAAACAATTTAGCTCGCGATGGGGCAGCGACGACAACAAACAAGCAATCAAAAAATAGAATAAAATTACAATATACAAGGACACATAATATAATGACATTACTTCACCACCTCGTTCACTGCAAGTCATCCAACAACTTCTCCAATTCTTCGACGCTTTTCTCGCCAGGATACAGCTTCCCGCTGATCTCCCAAGTGGGATAACCAGGGACTTTCTTACTCTTGCAGGTTGGATACTGACTGTTGAATCCTTCTTTATCACATTCAATGTACTCGAAGGTGTGTGCTGCTTCTAATCCCAGGTTCTGCTTCTGATTGTAACAATGTGAGCACCAATACGCTCCGTACATCTTGGCGTCTAATTCTTTTAGCCTTTTGGCAACAGCTAATGCTGCGTCGGTTGAATGCTTGGTTAATGGAGGCGGCATCTTGACATCCTCACTGAGTTCACGTGCTGATTGATACTGAGACTCACCTATCACACCACCTTTACTTCCCGGTAAAACTTGAGCCTGAACAGTATCACTAACGGTTATGATTGATGTGACATAGAACAAGAACACGCTACTTACTGTTGTTAATAACACAGAAGTAGAGGAAACTGTAAATGCTTTTGTTTTATTTGGTACTAGAGAAATATACAGATGAGTTACTGTAATATAATATGATAAGATGAATAAGAATACCTATTCTAGTGAACCATGCTAGTGCAGCAATCGATAGAGACAAAAAGGCACTGATATAACAATAGATACACTCTTTGTTCAATAGAAATGTTAGTATGGTCATGAGGTACGTGCTAAATGTACCCATAGCAGTCGCAAGAAATAATAATGCTGGACCAACAATGCTTTCATTATCATCATCTTTCGACAATTGAAGTAACGACATAACCATTACACTGAAATAGCCTATTACTGCTATAGCTGTCAATGGTATGTCGAACACTGGAATCGTTGCATATGGACTGGATATCACGTCCATGCAAGACGATGACTGCGCATCACCAGTACATAATACAGGGATGTTGGCAAACTTTGCCCAGCTCAAATAGCTCGTTTCAAGCACACCAGCTCCTGCAAGTGTTCCTATTCCTTTCAATGCCAACTTATTGTATGATCCACGCTCTGACATGGAAATTCTAGTCATACTTGCGGGTCTTACCTTTCTCATTGTATTTACTGGAGAAGTAAACCGCGAGGGATATGCCAGGGCGGCTGGTAGCCATAGTAGCACTAGCAATTTCATGCTTCTACCTTTTGAAAGCTTTGTACTATTTTTGACTTTCCCGATGACATTGACAGTGCCAACTAGTCGGCCCTATGATGCCGTTTACTAGTTAGTATCATTAATAGATATGCTAGCTGCAATAAGAACTAATATCCTACTTAAACAAATCACACAACTCTCCTTTTTAACAGTTCTTCTTCTGCCAATGAGCCAACAAGAACCGGCCCTCCAGCAGGACCATCGGAGAGATCGCCAAAAGACGAACTTCTTCTACCACAAGGCGACCATATAGAAGAAGAAGCTGTAGATAATATGGCGACCGAGATGGTATTCGATGAGGATATGTTGTTGTCTATGATGGAGGCAGAAAATAATAGTAGAAAGCGTAAATCGGATACTCGTGATGGAGATAATAGAGATAATAAAAGACCTGTGAAGGATGAACGAAAGAATTATCAAGTGCATATTAATTATAAAAATGCAGCGATTGGTTTGTGGAATAAAAGCGAGAATCGTGTGCGTATTACACAAATGAAAGGAAACTTTTGGAAATCGACTGGTTTTACACAAGATGGGAGTAATTATTTGTATCCAGAGGAGGCACTATTACTCTATGAACGTGCATCGATAAGTATAGAATTAGCTAATACTGACACCAATATTCCAGCAACAACAAAGGAGCCAGAAATTACTACTAATGAGTTATCAACAACTAATAATGATGCAGTAACTACTAATAATGATGCAATAACTACTACTACTAATGATTCAGCAACAACAAATGAGCCTACAATTACAAATAATGAGCTAGCAACAACTAATAATGAACCCGTAATCACTAATAATAAGAATGCAATAAAAGAAAATGATGCGAATAAAGTAGTCGTATCAGCACCATCAAACCAGAATACAAAAAATTCTACACCAGTAAACACAAATATCAAAACTGTATTCAGCGAGTTTTATGCCGAGATTTTAGAGGTAATCACGCTTCCGGTATACTTGGCATACTGCAAGCTAAAGAGCTTGGAGTACGTTACCTTGCGTCACAACAGCGATATCCCAGTACGGTCTTTCATTGGTGATATCGATGTGTATGAGGCAATGAAAACATCTAATAAATCGTTACTTGATACAATTGTTGCGTATGATATCTACTTATACTCTCACCAATTTTCAAAGAAAAATCGTGGCAACTTGACTCCCACTGCATATGTCATTATCCTTCATGGGTACCGCACGTTCTCTGCTCGATTATTATTCAGAATTATTGCAGAAGCTGGTGATATCCCAATAATATTCGCAGCTGCAATGTCCACCGGATATGTATTATTAGAGGAGTTTACTGATGCGTTAGGATCGCTTGATTGGGAGAATATATACGCACGAGAGATATCATTCGAGCAAAAGGATATTGTGGACGAGGTGTTGAGTAAGTCACAGTCCACCAAGAAGATCACTGATGGATCCGATGATACTAAAGTCGACGTGGCAGATGATGATGACAGTATAGATGAGTTAGCAAAATCAGAAGACGAAGATGAGGATGAAGTGGTATGAGTAGGTGAATAGTTTATTATAGTATTTACAAGTATGTACATAAGTAATTCAATACAATTTAAAAGACTGTCTCATCTTTTATTGCTACACGAAGCCATTTTGGTAGTTGTGCGTCGGCGTAAATTCTAGGTGCGAGGTATATCTTGGCTAATCTACAACTACCGTGAACTGTTATCTCTTTCATTCCACTGAGGCTGGTCCCATATGATTTTTGTAACAAATTATTTAAATCAATTGGGATATGCTGCCATCCTTGTTCTACCTCCAAAGGCAGTTGGCATGAAGTGTCATCAATGAGTATATTACTTCGTTTATTTGATATCTCAAATAATCTGAGTGAATAAGTCAGTAAGTATGTAAGTATGTGAGTGTGATATAGTAAAAGTCAAACCTATCGTATCCTTTGCTGTCTCTTAGTAGTAATTTTATCATAAAAAAGCAACCAAGATTCTTAATTCTTAATGCTAAGTTAGAATAAGATGCATCAGCTGATGTGTAGAATGTCGCATATGACTTCATTCCTAGATGAGTAAATATAGATGAGATAATGAACGATAATTAATGAGAGGGTGGATGAGCTACCTATGATTTCTATGATGGGATTATTTGGCAATTCTACATCGTTAACAAAGTCAATTTTATTAATCATTTCGCAATCAATAGCATCAATATCCACATCTGGATTCTCATTCAAAGGAAATAACGGTAGTAACTGCACCGCCTCGTCAGTTGCGTACTCATAACTCATACCCTCATCTTCCTCCATTTGATTCAACCTTTCACTCGACTCTCTCGGGGGTCTAACTTATTATATTTTGTCGTTATAAATGCGGAACTCGTGCAGTACATGGTGAAGAATAAGAGGTTAATCATGAAGTAAGTAGACAAATCTTTGAATGATTTTCACTTCGCCTAATAAATTCGTTACCATGTCAAGTTCTATGCAGAAAATTTATCATAAAGAAGTAAAGTCCGATAAATTACTGATTTTAGATAAGAGATAGGACTATTAGTTATTATATTGCTACTTCACGCGCAACTCTGCGCAACAAATATAATGTCTATGTTCTTTCCTTTTAAAAACTTTTCTGAGGGCATATCCGGCCTAAATTGTTGCATTCAACAAGCAAAAAGAAAGGTTTAAGTACCATCAAACGTAGTTGTTTCTTGCAATTTTAGTGTGTGTACTTGGTATCCCATTTACTTTGCAGTACTAGAGATTGATGGAGAAAGTCAAAAGGAGTAGTAACGTGACGTTTCTTGATCCAAGAGACACTGTAATTGAAGATCCAAATGTGCTCAATACAGGTATATCTAATGCTTATCACTCACTTTTCCATCTATTTACTTACTATAATAATAGCATATGAGTCTGCCGATACAGATGCAGAAGCTGAAACACCAACTGATTACAAAGATTGTGACTTTTGGCTGGATATTGAAAGCGTGCGAATGGGACCAGTTATAGGTTCGGGTCAATTCTCTACTGTGCATTTAGGTGAATACTTTGGCGACTTGGTTGCTGTTAAAAAGCAAACAAGAGAGCAACAGGTACACTTTACTATTCGCTTATGTGTTCACTTAACTTACTTCCTATTAGGATTTGGAAACTTATTTATTTCGCGAGTTGCAAGTACTTAAAACAGTTCATCATGGTAATGAAATACTCTTATTCATGCTCTATTCACTCGCTCACTATTTCTTGCACACACAGATAATCTTATCTCATATTATGGCGCATATAATAGCTGTGACAACGGGGTATACGCACTATATATCGTCACTGAGTTCTGTCAAAACGGTGATTTGTTGAGTATTTTGCTGGATTCGGAGAAGACGTTAGGCTGGCGGTTCCGCATCAAAATCGCCTTGGAAGCGGCGTCCGCTTTGAACTATTTGCACGAGAATAACTTCATTCACCGCGATATTAAGTCGTCAAATATCTTACTTGATCAAAATTGGGTCTGTAAAATCTCTGATTTTGGGATGACACGCGAAGCCGGCGTGGCTGACGCAGAGGCCATGCGCATGACGATATGTGGGACGGATGAGTACATGGCGCCGGAGCTGTTGTTCGATGAAGAATACACTAAAGCTGTGGATGTATACAGCTTTGGTATGGTGTTACTAGAAATTATGAAGCGTTGCAAGATTGGGAATGGCTTTGCTACGCGCAAGCCGCAGAACAAGTTTATCTTGGATCTAGATGAAGTTGAAGCGATGATCCCAGCTGATGCACCCAAGTCAATGGTGGTACTAGCAAGACAGTGCCTGGGATACGACGTCATTTCGCGCCCTGTTACTAGTGATATCAAGGATTGGTTGCAGGATTTGTACGACACTACTAGCGCGGATGATGTCCCTGTTCCTGCTGTCAACCCACTGCCGTCGTCGTTTATCAGAGAGAATTTAATCACAAATATACCACCGAATCCACTACCTAGTGATACCAACGGCGGTATGACGGTGTCCCAGAAGAGGCGATCAACCGGTCAAGTCCGAGCATTCTTGTGGGATAATCACGGGCTGCACCAAGACACCTTGTATGACGACAAGGTTTCTTACTCTCTTACTCTCTTACTCTCTTACTCACTTACTCTTACTCACTCACTCTTACTCTTACTTACTTACTCTTACTTACAACAGGATGCTGTAATGTCAGGGTTCTTGCATAAGAAAACGTACCATGGCTTCTTGAAGTGGAAACATATCTGGTTTACTCTCTCCAACGGCAAGTTGTGGTGGCGCAACAGTGACCGCACGCAAGTGAAAACTATCGAACTTACACACGCAGTGATTGAATCCTACAAGAACAACTTGCGCTTCAAGGTCTCGTACAAGCTGAACCAAGACGACGATGTCTACATCGACCGCGAGTTCGCTGCGGAGACCGCAAGTGAGAAGTACAAATGGGTTCAAGCGTTGGAAAGCGAGATAAGTAGGCTCTCTTGCACTGAGTACCGATCGAGTGAGGTAATAGATAGTAGTGCGCCAGTTAATGTCAACAGTATGCTCAACCACAAGGACATATTCTCGTGGCTGCAGACGTTGGGGCTGGAGCAGTACAGTAGTAACCTAGAAGCAGTTGGCTACAACATAAAAATGATTATAACTACGGGGATTTGTGAGGAAGAGCTGGAGTCCTTTGTGGGGATTACCAACAAGGTGCACCGCGCCGCTATCCTCAAGACCGTTGGCAGCGGTTACAGTGATAGTGTGCGGTTAGTAATAAAAAATTGGCGGGATTTTGGTGGGATTATTGTGTATACAGTAGTGAGTAGATTCAAGTTTAACCGGTCAACGATGACCTTCCGTTACAACGATTTCAAGGCATTAGATGTGTTATTACGCAAGGAAATCTCACGTAACGGCTATAATATCATTCATAAACTGCCATTATTACCGGGTCAAGGAATCCTGCAGGACACCAAGGTACCGTCGTTCATAGCGTCCCGCATGGCTGGCTTGGAGTCGTACCTGCTTCAGCTCACCTACGTCCTGCAAGACTACGCACCCGCCTTGGCTCTGCTAATCAAGTTCCTCAACCTGGATAACGGCTCTGGCGGCTTGGATATTGATGAAGTGATTTAGTAAGTCGCACTTGTAGTAGTAGTAGTTGGAATGTTCTTACTGTTATATTGATACATATATACTTTACTTCTTACGCGCTAATAACTTCTTGACTAACTCCTCTTGCATGCGCACATCCTCCTCCTCTTCACTCGCTTCTTCTTCTTCATCATCATCGGAGCCACCACCACCACCAAGTGTAACGGCAACTTCACTCGCTTTCTCTCCTTTCATACTCATCCGTTGCGCCTTATGTTTCTCTCTCACACGCTCTCTCTCCCGGGCTTTATCCTCTTCACGACTCTCATCTAACCTAGCTTTCACCTTGCGGGTATACATTTCCACATCCTCTTTCTCAATTCTTCGCTTTGCTTGTGCTAGCTCACGCACTGGTTCATCCACCACGTCGCCATCCTCGTTGAAAACCACCTTCTTCCCCACCGTGTTCTTGGCTTCGCCATCACTTCGAATGCGTAATTTCTGACGTTTTTCAATTTTTTTCTTTAATTTTGAGCTATCAAGTTTGTTTTGCTGCGCCTTCTGCCGGTCCTCCTCCGAGTCCGACTCCAGATAGTGATGCGTCGCGTCTGCTTTCACTTGGAATAACTCTTCTTCTTCTTCTTCTTCTTCCTCTTCCTCCTCGTTGACGTTGTTAGAACTCTTGCTAACTGACAACGCATTCGCACCCTCTTTTGCCATTCGCTTGGCTAATTTTGCCTGAGTAGGTGAGTGAGTAAGTAAGTACGTGAGTAAGTAAGAGTGAGTGAGTAGGTGAGTGAGTGAGTAAGAGTGAGTGAGTAGGTGAGTGAGTAAGAGTTACTATGTGAGTATGCTTTACTAACCTCTTTAATTTGTTTCTTCAACTTATCTAGGGATCGATTAACATTCTTACTTTGTCTTACTTGTTCTCTTCCTTCTTCTCCTTTCTGCACCACCGGTACAATTGGAGTAAATGCTAAACCTAACGACGTAGCAAAATCATCTAACGGTAATGTATTCACATCCAAATCCCTATTGCTAGGGATTAATTGAATAGACCGCAAATAGCCCACAAAAGCTTTCTTGGCAAGTGCGCGACACTCTGGTTGAGCCACAAGTAACGCGGCAGCTTGGGATCCAACGGACATGGTTTTCTTGGGATTAACGGTTAATTTTTTAATCGGAACCCCATTATTTTGCAACATAGGGATTAGTGTGTTTTCTTCATGTGGTAACGTCATCATAAGTGCTCTTCCAACGGCATTGTAACGTGCAGTGCGTCCCACGCGATGAATATACATGGCTTTGTCTTCGGGTGCATCAACTTGCACTACCCAGTCCACATCCGGGAAATCTAACCCTCTTGCTGCTATATCCGTTGCAAATAAACACGCGGATTTCCTGCGCACAAAGTCCATGTAAATAAGCGTGCGTCTCTCTTGTTTGATCTTCCCATGTAACGCCGACAACGGTACTCCTGGTTGCATCCCACGAACACAGTCGTACACAAACCTAACCTGTGAACATGTGGCAAAAAATACAATAATTTTAGATTTTAAATGGGATTTGATGAAGCTGAATAAGACATCAAGTTTCTCGGCGAGGGAGACAACGATATAGTTCTGAACTAGCTGCTTGGGTGTGACATGGTCGTCCTCGGCGTGTACCGCCAAGTATGTGGGATTATTCAAACTTAACCTAGCTAAATCCTTGACGGATTTGGTTTGTGTAGCAGAGAATAGCATGGTTTGACGAGGTGGAAGGTACTCAATGATGTTATCAAGTTGTTGTTTGAATCCCAAGTCTAAAATACGATCGGCTTCATCTAGTACTAGCATCATTACTTGCGAGGCATCAAATCCCGGGGTTTCTTCAAAATGTTGCAGTAGGCGGCCGGGTGTGGCAACGAGAATATTCATAGAAATTATACGTTCTTGTTCCCCTTCATACTCCTTCTTACCACCCGTTACTAGACCACATGAGAAATTATGTTTCTTACCGACAATACGAATAACATCAAAGATTTGTAGTGCCAACTCGCGGGTTGGAGTGATGATGATCGCTGCAAGACCGTCTTCGCTACTCCATTTCTCGCGATATAGTTTTTCTATTAATGGAATAACAAATGAAAGAGTTTTCCCTGAACCTGTTTTTGCAGCACCTAATATATCTCGACCAGCAAGTGCATGAGGGATTGCTGCTGCTTGTATATCGGTTGCAATTGTCAAGTTATTATTTGTTAAACTATCTAATGTTTTGGATGAAATTGGCATGGCACTAAACGGGGTATTACTATTACTCTTGGACTGTATACCATCCTCTATAATATTATGATGAGATATATAATATATAATGAAAGGATTGTAGGAACTATCAACGTACCTGGTGCTTCTGTAGTAACTCTACTACGTAATGTTTCAATTTCTTCTTCTTCAATAGTTTTACGTGCTAATAATTCTTTTTCTTTTGTTTTTTGTGTCTTTTTTACACTTGCTTGCTTCAACTTCTTCAACGAGTCTAGCTTCATTCTTCTTTACTACTACAATAACTTCTCTTATTATCTTCTTACTTTTCTTTCTCTCCCTTGTCGTCAATGGTTCGCGATAATATTTTTTTTTTTTCAGATAAATCCCCAAATGGGTGTGGAAATATTTTTTTCCGATTTTTTTATAGTTTACAATTTACAGATATTATAGGTTCCATTGTTGTTGATATGAAGTTCATGAGTATGAAATTTTTTAATTGTTGTACGATGTCCAACGGATATAATTGTAGGAATTTGTTGAGTTAGTATGTTATAGATGAGATCCTCTTCCTCTTCATCCATTGAACTTGTGCATTCATCAACGAATAATATCTTTGGTTGGTTGTATAAAATTCGTGCTATTGCTATTTTTTGTTTTTCACCAGAAGAGAGTATATTATGCCAATCAAACACTCCATCAGTAGTAGTAGTTGTAGTAGTTGAAGGACCGTCTTCTTCTGAAAGCAATGGTGAATTCACATTGTCATTCAATGAATTATTATTATTATTATTATTATTATTATTACTATTACTATTATTAGGGATTATGTGGTTAAATTTTACTTGAGCGAGTAGACTGTAGATATCCACCACCACATTCTTCTTTTCTTGTTGATAAACTACATTTTCTGTCAGTGATCCCGTGAATAAATAAGGTGATTGACTACAGAAATAAACATGTTCTTGTGCGCAGTTAAAGACTACATGCTGATGATTAGTTAAATTTTCTGCAAGGAATTTTAATAATGTCGATTTTCCACACCCGGACCTACCGGTAATTAATAACCGCATTCCATGAGTTATAGTTATATTTAAATTATTAATTAAACTAATTTGACGAGGTGAAAATACCGTTACATTAATGATTTTCACTGCAATATTACTATTATTTTGTTGATTTTTTATTGATGGTGATATAAATAAATTATTACTTTGATCAGCAGCTAGTATATTATTATTATGAACTTCCATAACACGTTGTGCTAATCCCTGGCAAGTTACGATATAATCAATAGATTGCAATACGGTAGAAAATGCAGATATTAAATATAAACTTGAATAACTTCCATTTGCTAATTTCCCAGAAATGGTTGATTCTGAATAATTTTTTGATTTTTTAACTAAAAATAATGATATACCAACAACAATATAACTAACAATACTACCCACATAGTTGAACCAATTCACAACAATTGACAACAACAAACGGTTATAAATTAAATTTTTTTTATTATTAACTAAATCTTGAAATTTATAAATAATTTTATTTATTTCGTATTTTATTGATTTTAATAATATAATTTTATCAATATTTGTGAATAAATTGACTTGCCATTTACGAAAATTTCCTTCAAATAATTCTTGTAAATATACTAAATTAATAATTTTTTTACTGTATATAGAGGATATTGTTACACCAATTATCATGTAAATATAACATAATAATGGTGCAATATAACCACATAAATAAAATAAATAAATTGTATAGAATAATATTATTAATGGTAAAATATTGATATTTTCATATAATTTTGATAGTAATTGTGTTAATTCATCAATATCTTGTGATGTTCGTTGATCAAGATTATCTAGTGACTTGTTATATTGATTTAATATACTATTATTATTATTATTATTATTATTGTATAAAATATTAACTAATACAATACGCATATTTAATGCTAATAATTCTGTATAATATGTTTTATATGATTTTATTAATGCAATAAAGGAATAAATAAATAATGAAATTAATATTGTACGATAAAACATTGCATCATTTGATGATGAAACTGATTCATATATTGAACTTATTGTAAACATTACCAATACTGATAATAATTCATATGAAAAGGATAATAAAAATATATATAATAAATAATTTTTTATATTATATATTGATGATGATGATGATGATGATATGAGAATTGTTATTATATCAAACAGATTTTTATTTGTACTTGTATTATTTGTACTTGTATTATTATTATTATTATTATTATTGTTGGATGTTGATGTAAACACTTGCATTATTGGTACTAATAACATTTTACTATCAAACACAACAACAGCAAACAAACATATTATTTGTTTGTATATAACTATATATAGTTTTAATCAATAAAAAAATGAAGCAACTATTTTTATTTTTTGACTTATTATCCCGAGATAAAATTTTATCAAAAAATTACAGCGGCCTCCTCTCGTAGTACTCTGATGAAGGACTTTACTTGTTTAGAGTAGATGAAGAACTCAGACTTTAGACATAAAGAATATCAGCTACACAAAATCAATCAGATACAAAAAAATTAAAAAAAATTGCCGCGGCAAGAGTCATCTACCGGAATTGAACCAGTGACCTGTCTCGGTCCGATGTAACGGACGGACGAGCTGCAATCGCCTGCTCTACCCATACTCAACTCCGAAAAAACGGAGTTACTGAGCTAAGATTGTGCTAGCTAGTTCAAGCTGTTGACACACGCAGGGAATACTCGGCCCTCGGCGAATGGTCCTTTAAACAAAGGCCACAAGATTTACGAAGGTCTTAACCAAAAATTTCATTAATATTGTTGGTGGTAATTTCCTAATTGTGGCATTTGTGCAGTATATTTCTTTTGTTGGTACAGTTCCATCGACATAGGAGTGAGTCGAGTGTGAAAATCAATATACACCAAGCATGATAACAAAATTTTACTATGTATGCTGAGCCTGTCTTTTATTAATATAAAATAAATAATGTTTAATTGTAATTAACTTATTATTATTAGTATTATATATTATATATATATGATATAATCAATCAAACCTCTATGAAAATACAGATAAAATCCGGAACCAGAATATGCAGAAATCTTATTTTACACAAAAAAAATTAGAGGAAATTATTAGTAAGATAATATCCTGAATTTTGTCGTGCGAAAGAGTGCAAAATAAAAAGTTTTTAATTTAATTGAATTTAGTTCATTTATTTTAATTGATTTTTTCATATATTTTTGTTTTTATATATTATTTTATATTTATATATAAATAATTATAATAATAATAATGGAAAGTTTTAAGAAAAGAAAAGTAGTTGATGTTGATCGAGGTGATGGTGATCGAGGTGATGTTGGAATTGATAGTGGCGGTCGTCGTCGTCATACTATTGCTGGTGGTGGTAGTATTATTAGTGTTGTTTTTAATTCATCTACTACTACTACTAATACTATTGATAATGAAGAAGAATATGTTGGGAAAAAACAAAAAATAGAAAAAGAAAATAAAAAAAAAAGAAAAGTGATTGATAATGATCATGATCGAGGTGATGATGATGATTGTTCAAATCCATTCAAGAAAGTATCAAAACAATGTTTAGATGCAGTAGTCAATGGTATTGGTAATATTATTATCAATGATGATCGAGATCAAGGTAATGATGATCGAGATCGAGGTGGTGATCGTAATGGTGATGATCGAGATCGTAGTGATGATCAAGATCGTATTGTTGCTACCAATATTCCAGTTACATCTACACCTATTAAAAGTATTATTACTACTATGTCAAGTGCTGTTGTTGTAGCGGATAATAATAATACCATATCTCCAGAAGTAATACGTAGTAAAAAAGTTCGAGTACAAGTAGTAGAAGGTGGTGATAAAAAAGGTAATTCTGGTAAAGTTATTGTTGATTCGATTACTCAAAAGCATCATCAACAACAACAACAACAACAGTCTGTTGTATCATCTACATCATCATCTATTAATATTAGTAAAAGAATTGTATCCATGGAATCTTTTGGTATATCAAAACATACAAGTTTTGATGACATGAAAGCTATATTGTTACACGAGAAGAAAGTATTACTATCGGATCTTAGATTATTAGCAAGTTCTATGAATATTGATGGCTTTAAAACTAAAAATAAAGTAGATTTGGTCAATTCAATATGTTTGTCATACCTGAAAAGCTGTGGAAAATCATCAAAAATTAATTATAATGTGGTCAACAGTGATGATGATGATGATAATAATAGTAGTTTATCGGCATCATTGGCATCGGCATCTATTACTATTGAAAGTACTTCTTGTGTTGTGGATATTATTACAAATAATAATACTACTAATACTATTACTACTAATAATGATATGCTATCATCAACAACAACATCAACAACAATGATGGTGAATAATAATCGAAGATTTCTTCCAAAGCAATCAGAAAAAGCATCATCTACTGTTAGTCATAATGATGATGAT
>JACCDO010015400.1_pt1 | contig 18217 bp, 14 predicted proteins | sample 7446101 | NCBI WGS metagenome assembly JACCDO01 (sample SAMN15323440, study PRJNA562643) | freshwater metagenome | isolation source: river surface water | place: USA:Blue River Watershed | collected 2017-08-16 | reverse complement strand
TGATTACAAAAATTAAGTCAAATCGACCACCGCCTTCTGGTTTCTTCTCATTCTTCGCACCAGGACTATTGCGATTGCTCCTGGCTTTTTCTTTTGTTAAAACCTTGTTATGTTCCTTCGCTTCATTCAAGTGAGCAACTAACGTATCTCTATCCGCTGTTAAGTGGGCAGTATAGTCAACTAAATCGTGATATTTCTTCTTTAAATTCGCCAAGTCTTTTTGGACATCAAAGGACTCAAAGGTTTGATTTTCTCCACCTTGAATTTCAGTAGCTTCTGGAGTATGTTTACTTTGCTGACTATTTTGATTTGTTACTGTTGCAGTTGGAGCTGGATACTCAAAATCGACTTTTAACTTCATACTTTTCTTTTCATCCGATCTTCCGTCATTCCAGATATTTACAAATTCGGAGCTTTTTTCATTCGATTGTAAGCTATTAATGAACTTAAATTGTTGCTCGGATATAGCCTTGGTGAGTATTTATGAGTAAAATGAAGTTAAATGAAATATAAACGATTAATAGCAAGTGGGTACCTTGGACTCAACTAAGAAACGGTGCTTTTCGTTCTTTAATTTTTGTCTATCCTTCAATAATTCTCGTCTTTCCTCTTCAACAAGTACAACAACTACAGTTTCTTCTTTTCCTTTCTCTAAAACTTGTTGATTTGGTCTAACAAAGTACCACGATGGTTGAGTTGTCTTCACCTTGAATACCAAATAGTCATTGCTTATGTTTGTGATCTTTAGATTCTAATTATAGAGAAAAAAATAAGAATAATTGTCAAGATATCCACCAGATGTAGATAGAGTGAAAAGCTTACCACTTTAGAATCCTTGACATCGAGATTGAATTTCAGCAAGTCAGAAGGCTCTAGCTGTACAAGTGGAGCGGAGGACATGGCAAGAGCCGCAGTGGTAGCAGATGACGCCGCCCAAAGTTGCTCAGGAGCAAAAGGTCTTGTGTTCTTTTTGGACCAAAATAGGCGGCCCATTAAGGCCGGGTATTCAGTGAATTCGTTGGATAAAGGAGTTTATGATTTAGACTTGTTTATTGGATGTTAATGTAAAGAAAAATTGAGATGATAACATTTCTAAATGTTGTCTTACTATCTCGAGGTTAAGTGAAGCTTGATCAGTTACTATATCTTCAAAATGACTTATCCATAAGATGAGATCGAGCATCATGCTTTGTTCCTCTGATGTGACACGACTATATTTTACATTACAACCTACACTATTCCATTCACTCTATTGCATGGGACCGGATTAAGAAGAAATTGTTTCAACATTGATCCAAGGACAGTATTTTTCCGACTCATTCCCGATGTCTTCATTCTATCACGGTGAGTCCAGTCCGGCGTCCTCCGCATCGCCTTCAAAGTATACGGCAGTGTGCGCCCGTGAAGGTATTGTTGCTGCAAACAAGTATAGTAACATTATATCAAGGAGTGGTGCAAAAAGACTTAGTTCTCCCAAGATTGGAATAACAGATACTACGTCCGTATCTACTTCGACAGAAAAAAGAAGGAGTAGTGTGGATTCCATCTCTAGCAATATGAACTATCTTAAAATAGATCAATCTTACGATGATAGTGATTATTTACCACGATCACAATGGATAAATTTAGGCGAAGGATGGTATCAAGTGACATCTCCAGGTTCAGGCTCATCCGTGCGCAAAGGACTACATTCTTTAGTGGACGGGAAACATGGACATGCGTACATGTGTATGTATGAACCTAGAAGCGAAGAAGGTTTCAATGCATGCACATCATCAAATCCAGAATTTGATTTAGAAGTTTCAGCGAAATGTGTTGTTGCTAAAACACAACAAATTACCTCTAAATTTGTTGGTTATCAAATCATATTTGGTTTTAAAAGTGTGTCAGATTATTTTTCAGTTTACTGTGTTTTCCCATCACAAAAATGGATATTAGCCAAGATAGACGGTTCGAATGAGACGATAATCGACGAAATTGTTGATAATTCACTCAAAATAAACATCTTTTCCACTCTTTTGCTGCAAATCCGCGGGGAATACATCTCGGTCGACATCAACGACCAGCCGGTGTTCACGTCGGTAAGAATAGAAAGTGAAAAAGTTAGTTTACGTGGATTAGTTGGAGTTCTCTCGCGGGGATCACAATTTGCAATTAAAGGCTGGAGACTACGCGGGGCTCATGCGAGTGGCAATGTACAGACGCCCCAACATGGCAACGGTGGCATACTACAAATGTCCACACCTTCTGTAATCTTGGACACTGATGGGGATAGTGACGATTCAAGGTTACAATCATTAGCATCACCCGCAACTTCAGTGTACAACGAAAGCATTAGTAACAATAGCAGCAAAAGACCTGTTTCATTAGCCGAAGCGTTGCAGCAGAAAGTCCAGTCGCCGGTTAGATCGATCGACAACAAAATATCTAGTTACTCACCTATTATATCAGCTTCATACTCATCTACCAGTGATATTGAAACCAAAAATGTTACAAATGAAGTTTTATTTACCAGAATAAGCAAAGAGAAGCAGCAGTTAGGGGGCGGCGGTCCTGGTCAACCCCAAAATAGAGTTATATCACCCAGTGCACCAACGGCATCGTCTGTTACAGCCAGGGTTGAGCACACCGACAACACACAAATGAACCCAGATATCTATAATTCCTTACTAGAACGCCATGATAAGCACGTCGTTGAGACCGTGATGAGAGACGTAATCCAGCGCAATCTAGGCGTTACATTCAACGACATTGCTGCCTTGCACACGGCAAAAAGGCTGCTTAATGAAGCTATTGTATTACCGTTACTGATCCCAGAGTTTTTCACAGGGATCAGAGAGCCTTGGAAGGGTGTGCTCATGTTTGGTCCACCGGGCACTGGCAAGACCATGCTTGCTAAAGCAGTGGTTGGTCTCAGTAACACCAGCACTTTCTTCTCTTGCTCCTCGTCGTCGCTAATAAGTAAATATCGGGGTGAAAGTGAGAAGATTATCAAGTGCTTATTCGAGGCAGCAAGGCTCTATGCTCCGTCCGTGATTTTCCTCGATGAAGTTGATGCATTAGTGAGTAGCCGCGGAGTTGATGGAGAGCATGAAGCATCAAGAAGACTCAAGACAGAATTTTTTACTCAGATGGATGGTATTGCATCAGCATGTGGGACTACCTCATCGGTGATGGTACTGGCTACCACCAACTGTCCATGGGACCTAGATGAGGCGATAAGGCGGCGGTTAGAGAAGAGAATATACATCCCATTGCCGGATAAACATGCCAGAATAGAAATATTCAAACTCTGTTTGACCAACATACCAATAGAGAGCAACATCGACCTGGAGACGTTAGCAGATATCACCGAGGGATACAGTGGCAGCGATATACACATAGTCTGCCGTGAAGGCTCCATGATGCCCATGCGGCGATTGCTAGTAACATTATCCCCGCAAGAGATACAGCAGCGACGCAGCAGCGGGAGGATGATCATACCCAAAGTTACGTTGGACGACCTCATGGCCGCCATAGACAACACGCGGCCGTCGGTGTCCAAGGATATTCTAGATAAATACGTGCAATTCGAGAGAGATTTTGGCAGTAAATAAGGACTTTTGCACATATAAACTGTTTATTTTACTATTTCTTTTACTATATATTCGTACAGCGCGCGCAGGCCCATGGGCTCGGCGTTGTTGTTCTTGGTACCCATGAAGTCGACGTGAAACCACAACGGGGCAGTGCTACTGTCGCCATCTTTCTTTTTCTTATCTTCCAGAAATTCTGACAAATAAAGCGCTGCAGTAATGGCGCCGCCACCAGGTGTTTCTGCGGCATTCACTAAGAGAGAAAACAATGAGTGAGACAAGCATTGAGAGGTGAATAAGGTCAAGCTACTTACCGATATCAGCTACATTCGACTTCAAGTTATCGCGAAATGGTTCGTGCAACGGCATCGGCCACAGCAAGTCGTGGCAGTCAGTAGATATCTTCCAAAGATCCATGGCTTTAGTGATATCATTCGAGAATAAAGCGGGAATATCTGCGAGAGCTACTCTTGCAGCACCGGTTAAGGTGGCAAAATCAACAATTAAAGCTGGTTTCTTGTTAGGATGGATGCCGACACCTTCTTCAACTGCGGCGGCAATTGCATCGGAGAGTATCAGGCGTCCCTCGGCATCTGTGTTCGTTATTTCAATGGTTTTGCCGTTGCGCGACCTTATGACATCTCCCGGTCGTAATGCGTTACCAGCAATACTATTTTCGGCAATTGGCAACAATATCCGCAGGTTAACTGGCAAGTTAGTTTCCATAATAAGCAAGCCTAATGCAAGAGCCTGGGCGGATCCAGCCATATCTTTCTTCATATACCTCATCCCAGCACTACTTTTGATGTCTAATCCGCCCGTGTCGAATGTGACACCTTTCCCTATCAATACAATATCTACATTGCTACTTGGATCGTTACTATTGCGCCACTTTATATCAACAATACGCGGAGAGCGGTTTTCAGCAGCCGCCATCCCTACAGCAGCAATTTGAGGGAAATTATGCAGCAACAGCTCCTCTACGCCGCTTATAGATTGAAAAGTCGCATTATAATTCGCAGCAACGTCTCGGGCGGTAGCCTCTATCTGCTCAGGCCCACATGACAGCGCTGGCGAGTCTACCAAGTCTTTGTACAACGTGTAGGATTTCAACAATCCAACTATTTTCTGTTTATTACAATTTTTTGGCCATACAATTGTTGCATTAGATGTGCTCTTCGATGCGGGAGTTGAGGACTTAAAGCCTAGTGGAACAGCAAATTTATACTGATAAATTCCATACTGAAATGCCAATATATTCGCTTCCTTCTCTGATAAAGAATCTTTATTGCTATTTACAAAATAGTAACTCTGATCTTTTACCTTCAATAAATTACTAAATAATTCACCAAACGCACGTGGATTATTCTTTGAAATTTCCTTTTCATCATAAAACCCAACAATAGAAGGATTCTCCAACCCAACTTTCCCATCTTTGGAAGTTGGAAGGTAAACAACTTTCCCATTTCCAGGAAACTCTTTCAAGTCAATTCCAGTTGATTCGAACCATTTCATAACTTCGCTGTTCATCGATTTAATCCATACCTTGTACTCTCCTTTAGTTATCATCGTAACCATTGTAGAATTGGTCTCTACATTGGCAAAATGAGGTAAAACACGATTTGAGAGAGTATAGAAATCTATGGAAGATACTGGTGTCAGAGATGCAGCTGTAGAGGCGTTATGCTTGAGATATGGTGCTGCTACAAGATTGCGTAGCAATGTAATGCCTCTAGCACGACTACTGACGCAAGCAATCATCATCACCAAAAGAAACAGTGCTTGCATAAAGAAATCCTTTTCTTTTTCCTTTTTTGAAAGATATTTCTGGTCCGGTGGTAGGAACTACACGTACATGAGAAGAGAAGTCTTTACACACTTAGTTACACTTAAAAGCTACGAATCAACGCGTAAACTCTTGATATTCTTCACTTCATTCATAGTCAAATGGGTGAAATTCTCATTGACTAAATTGTTCGTACTGCTATCGTGTGTCAGAATGACCAGGATCTCTCTTAAACGTGAGAATTTACCACGTATTGGAACAGATGATGCGCGAGTAAACAACGTAGTGATTGCTCGGACACATTCTTCCAACTTCAAGGAGCCTGCAAATCGGAAGGTTGATTGCATGATGAATTGTTCTAGTCTCTCGCAAGACGCATCCGCCAACAATGCCACTAGGTTGTCTTTGTTTGTTTCACTTAAACCAGTAGTGCATACAGAAATCAATGTCTCGAACGGAAGAGTGAGTAGTCGCGGATACAGCGACAATGCCGGTTGCCCATCGAAGCGGTCGTCACTTAGATCGAACTTCACCCCACCATATGGTCCGTTCTTACCTAATAAATGAAATATTATGTCTTTCAAGGTTTTCTTGCTGTGGCCAACGATGGTGTCATAGCCACTCTTCAGTAGCTGGAGATAAGCTTGCTTGGATCTATCAAAATCTTCCTTACATAGGGATAACTTGTCTAGTTCATTGCTGGTCATGGCTTTGTTGATGTTGACTACTGAAGGAATCTTATCCACATCAGACACGCTTCGAGTGCGATTCTTATTCGAATTGTTGGCATTAGCAGCAGTAGGACTCGCAGGTCTGTCAGTCTCCACGTCACTGACAAAGACAGAACTAGCGCTTATCCCCACGTCACGGTTGAAACGATCGATGTATCTACTGATGGTTTCGATCGTATTAAAGGACTCGATGTAATCCGCGACACCGTAAGGATCGTCTTCATTGGCTGCAAGACTAGACGAAGCTGAGCTATTAGTAACTCCCACCAACGAAAGAGCCTTGGATACACCCTTCGCTAGGTTCATTTCATCATCCGCCGTTGCATTCGTGGTACTCTTCAGATATTTGCTTAGACTCTCAAGAGTAGTATTACATATTTTAGTAGTAGCTACTCCAATCAAGTCATTGGCTTTATTCAACAGCTCCGTGTTCAACACGTCGTTAATGAGATGCAACACAGCACATGCCGCGTGAATATTATTTGTTGCGATCGCACGATGTGAACAACGTTGTAGCACAAAGAAACACTCATCTAGACCAGTATTTGACTGATCACTGACGTTGCTATCGTCATTCACGTGGTTCAGTACGACCGACCTCACCCCTGATTTCAGCAACCAACTCTCGCCTTCGAAGTAGTATCTGTTGATCAACTCATCGACCATTTTATCAAAATCGGTGGTGCTGCTGAATACCGTCATTTTGGTGGAACCATTCGTGGTTGCGCGGACTCTTTCTTCGGAGCTAGCGCACAGTTTCTTCAAGTATTTGGAGTAAGTGCAGCAATATTGGATGAGTAATGCTAACTCGTCCAATATAACGTGCAAATCAGAAGGTATTAGCTTGCTGTTGGTGCTGGTTGACGTTGGTATCAACTCTTTGGTATTGCGGTACTTCATATATCGCTTCAGCAGGATGCCTGCCTCTTTCTCGCATTTACTATGCAGCCTTCTAATGAAGTATATGTCCCCGTAAGAACTCTCCATACCTTGTAATACAATCGGTAAGTATTGCTGTAAGATTAAGTATGTAGAGTTAAAAATATTCGATAATGCTTGCGCGTAACCGGTAGCCGCATCATTAGTCTGAATAGTAACGGCATCCGCGGAGACGGCAATAAAAACTGTTCTTTCGATAAAATTAATGAATTCATCACGCGCTTCTACCTCTAATCCAAGTGTTTGCAATAGTGGACAAAGTATCATCACTCCTTTGATATCACTGACTTCCATAGCTTTGCTAAATTCCTTTTGAACCAGTAATCTTAAATCTTTTTCTTGATTTTGTATGACGCCATAGTCATCACATGCCTTGGCTGTTTCAATATCAATTTTTTGAACTTGTCTTACAATACTAACTGCTAATGGTAAATTACCTTCATCTATTGCCGTTTTCATTTTGATTTTACACTCTTTTAAATTCATAATATCTTCAGTGCAAGCTAATGCTTCTTGTGCGTGCATTTGCATTAAATCTAATCTTCGCACTATCGACGACATTCGATCTGATATTTTACAACATTCATTAATTTGTACTGCTAATTTCTTAGATTCTTGAGTCATAGCCTCGTAGAACGGGTTGAACGAAACAATTCTTTCGTTAGTATTCGTTAAAGAGTTGCATAAATCCGAAGCAATAGTACTTGTTGTTCCACCATCATCTGTAGTACTCACCAATGAGATAGATTTATTTGATGAAACTCCTTCGAAATAATCTACAATTTCGTTGTCGATTGCCGTTTCGAGCGCCTCTAGCTCATGCAATTCGCGTAATAATGAAGACTTGAGCTCCAACGACATATCTTTGGACCCACCCCTGTTAAGAAGGTATCACAGTTCTTTCTATCCAGGTTCCTTTCAAAATCACTTTGGGACCGGGTACCACCAGGTACCGGTATAATCACGTTGTCTTACAGGGTAAAACCACTAGAAAATCTCTCTTTCGGAGCGCTGAATCCATCTTGTTGTTACTCAGAGTTGCTGCTTTTGTTTTCTTAAAATTTATCAAATCTTTTTTGAAATTTCCTGTGCGGAACCAGCGATGCATCATCATCGAACTTTCCAAAAAGACCATTCGACTCGATTTGATCGAGTGCTTGATGCTTTTACTTCTTCTGCTCCTTTCATTTTCAGTCATAAATTGTAGCGTAAATATGCAAAAAGCAACAGGTATGTCCAATCTTATATGTGATCCTACTATCATATCGAGTTTCCATTACTTACTCATTCATTTTGGTAGGCTTCATTGGTATTGGGATTATGGGTAATGGTATGGCTAGAAGGCTGCTTGGTGGTGGCATTCCGCTTGTAGTGTGGAACAGAAGCAAAGACAAGGCAGAAGCTTTAAAGAAAGACTTCCCTGAGATGGTTCAGGTTGTTGATACTGCAGCTGAGGTGGTTGCTGCATGCGATCTTAATTTTGTTATGTTATCAACCCCCGAGGCATGCAGAGAAGTTTATACTGATAAAAGTGGATTACTTGCAGGAGTTTCTTCGGGTAAAAAGATTGTTGATTGTGCTACAGTACAATCTGAAGACATGGTATGGGCTTGTGATGAGATTTCAAAACGTGGTGGTATATTTGTTGAGGCTCCAGTCAGTGGATCAAAAGTTCCCGCAGAAACTGGTCAATTAATTTTTATGGCAGCTGGCGATCAAGATTTAATAGAAGAATCAAAACCATTTTTCTCATTGATGGGAAAAGCAACTCACAACATGGGTAAGGAAGTAGGCTTAGCATCAAAGATGAAATTAATTATCAATTCGATTATGGGTAACATGTTGGCTTGTTTCTCCGAAGGACTGCATTTAACTGAGGCATGCGGTCTTAACACATCTACATTCCTTGAAATTGTTAGTCAAGGTGCCATAAATTCTCCAATGTTTGCATTAAAGGGACCAAAAATGATATCTGGTGAGCATCCTCCTAACTTTCCATTGAAGCACGCATGGAAAGATATACGATTTGCAATCGAACTATGCAAGCAACTCAATGTCGACGCATCCATGTCAGAGACATCTTCAAGTATTTACAGGAAGGCATCAGACCAAGGTCTTGGTGACTTGGATTTTGCAGCAATTGCTGAAGTTGGAAGACCAAAAAAATAAATTGAATTTGATTGTAATAATTTAAAAACAATAACAACATAGTGCACCTTCATTCACATTACTAGCCGTTTTCAAGCGCTCTACCAAGTAATTTTTGGATGTTCTTGTGTGTCAAAGAAGCGTTTACTTCTATTCGTTCTCCGTGCATTGTCACTGGTCGATTCAACGCTGTCTTGGTTGTGCGGTCTTCGGTCGGCTTCGAATGGCTCATTGCTAGCTCGTTTTTGATACTTGTTGGTTGCTACATAATTGTTACTTGCGGTCGCAACCCAGTTATTGCTTCTCTTCTGATTGACTTCCATGTGGTTATACTCTTGAATTGCATTACTCGTTGGATGGACATGCTTCGTGCTAGTTATTGTCGTGATCTCCATTCTTTTTAAAGTTTTATTGGCTGGCGGCGAATGCTGCAATGACGGAGGAACGTCGCGGATACTCACATCTCTATTATGAGTGTATACATTGTTACCAGTTGGTGCTTGCGAGGGCAGAATGTGACTAGATCGGTGCATTGCATCTGAATAGGACGACGGAATCTGTCTTTGCTGCTCATATCTTTGCTGTTGACCATCAGTGTTGTAACTTGTCGGGGTTGGAAGCGGTAACGCCGTAGTGTTTGGTGTTATTGGTCGATCGCGATATGCATTTTGATTTATATATGGTGCATCTAAGTAGGATTGAGGAAACGCAATCTGTTGTGCTTGCTGAGGGTAGTAAGGAGGAACACTTTTATTTTCAACGCCGCGAGTGTCATAATTTTGCTTGTATTTGTAATCAACTGGATCGTTATGGGTTACCAGTTGATTGTTTGCTATAGTTTCAGTTACTACATTTCCATCTTGATTTCGTGATGTTGTGCTACTTGTTGACTTCCCACCACCTAACTGATCTCGAATACTATTGTAAGCCTTTTCCCACGCCATACACTTGCGATGCTTCTCTTTGTATGCTTCTTTAAGTTCGTTCAATTCTTTTACATCCTCGATAGTCTTACGCTCAGCTTGCCTCAAAATAATATCCAAATTATTGCATTTAACAGATATATCATTGATTTCGCTACTTAATCTAGTTATTTCTTGTTGCTTTTCATTGAGTAAAACATGATTATGTGCACCTCTTTGCTCTGCTAACAATAATTGTGACAGCGCGAAGCTTTGCACATCATTCATTGCTTGAGAGACCTACATAGTAAGTTAGTTAGTTAGTAAGGAAGTAAGTTAGTAAATAAGTGAATAGATACTAATTTAATATTTTTGATCACTGCATCATAATTACTCGCATCTTGTAATATAAATTGATAAAGCAGATGGTTAATATTTGCATTTACTTGTATTCCCACCGTAATCTCTTGAAATTGCTGCTTTAATTGTGAAACATGACAGCATGGACACTCAAAAACTATCTGATTATTCGCATCTATTTTGATGTGCTCCATAATAGCTTGTGCACAACTTATGCAATAGAAGTGTTGGCAAACGGTGCGATATCCCACACCTTCCACCGTATTTTCACAATGATTGCAGTTCATCTCTCTTCGTTTAAAACGCCTTCTTCAAGTCTGGAAGTCAATTATGACGATGTCTTTACTTGAAAGTGTAGGTCCTCAGACTTAGTTCCGTATTTAGTAGTTGCGATAGAACTATTCAATAATATGCTGTCTGGTGCCCAGCTTAGAGTATAATGCCAGGATAACAAGCTTTCGCTCTGACTATAGCTTTAACACAGAGTCTGTGTCACAGATCTCTCACCTGGCGGTACTCCCGAAACTTTTGGAAACTTGGGAATTTTGAAGTTTTGGAAACTTTCCACTTTGGTCTGCCCTCTTTGGGCTGGTTGATTAGACCTAAAAATTCGCTGCAGTGAGGCTCAGAGTACTTTTATTACTCAAAAGTAGCGTTAACTCGGTTGAATTGCATTGTGTATTTTTATGTGCGCTTCATTGTGGCTGATCATTTTTCTGTTACTATGTGGAGTAGCAAGACCTTTGCTGCCATCCACGGAGTATTTAAAACAGCAATTTGAAAGTAACTTTCATGCTCAATGCGACAAATATGCCTTTGTACAGACGTGGTACAGAAACTTGGAGTCGCCATCGGATAGGTTCTTTGTGTTTGTATATAGTGAACATGGATTAAAAAATGGTGGCTTTGGTGATCGCTATGGTGGTATTGTCAGTGCTGTAGCTTCGTCATTTAGGTTCAATAGGACATTATTAATTGAGTCATCAAACGGTTTTGATAGATTATTTCAACCTTATTACTATAATCCAAATGGGAAGAAAAAGTTATCTGATTTTCGTCATGCATATGTTAAATCTAATTGGACTTCATGGACGAAGTACAATATATCTTTATCCAATAATGACAACACTGAGTACGACTTATGGATGTGCATCAGCAACCCTCATACTTTGGATAAGTGCGGTCTGGATAATGGCGACGTTACTCATCCAATAATCAAATTAAGAGGAAACAGAGCATTTATGTGTAAATGGTGCGCTAAGAAGGACTCAATGGCCCATAGAGAAATGAAAAAACTGGGATTATGCACAGAGGATGAACACGAGAACATGTGGGAAGAGGCTGGATGTATGACTAGACTTGCCATGTGGCCAACGGATACCTTATGGGAAGAAGTTGAAAAAGAATTAGTTATTATGGCAAAAAAAGCCACTATAAATAGCACCAAACTGAATGAAATCCAACTGACTCAAGCCGATGTTGTGGGCGATCGTATCAATTATATAAATTTCACCACTAGGATAGGAGTGCACTTTCGGTGCGGTGATATTGCGTTTACTCATCCAGAAAAGGCGCACACATCTTGCATCGTTAATGCGCAAAATAAAATAGAGTTAGGGCGTTGGGGCTCGCCAGTCGACATTGGCCAGTGTGCTATGCAGCTTTATAAGAACTTAACTAGTGATGGACATGCTGCCTTAACTCGCCGCCTGCATCAGCATCCTGACAAGTCTGTGCTTCTGCTGGTTACTTCGGACTATCCCGGATCGAGTGATCAGATGCAAGAATATGCCTCTTTTCCTATCACATACATTGCACCCGACAGTTGTCACATCGAAAGGGATGCTACCGAGATCTGCAACACCAACACTGTTGTATATTGGTTTATACTGTCCTTGTCAGACATCATCATCACTCAAACAGACAATCACACTCCTACAAGTGGCTATAGTAGATCTGCTGTCATATATGGCTTGAAGAACAACTCAGTGCGCTCAGGTCTTCAATGTGCTGGCACTCTGCCTCATGCTGCTTTGAGTAAAAAGCAAAGTGGCAACTGGATATGCTCGTAGTGTTCATAATATTCTATTTGTATATTACATTTTTACAAATTTATGCATCGAATGTGTCACCTGCGTAGTCTTCGTCTTCCGCGAGCTGAGCTTCAACTTCGTATATCCCACCTTCGGCTTCAATGGCATCGATAGTCCCGTCTAAGTTGTCTAGACTGTTTTCGGTTGGAATATTATCGTCGCCGCTCGCAACTTGTGGGACTGGCAGTGGAGCTGGAGCATGAGCAGCTGTTACCTGTTGATCCACACTTAGTTTAATTCTGTTTTCAGGGACTTTATTCTCCTTTTCGCCATCGTTATACTGGATATTGTAGACAAATGAGCCCTTGTCGCAGTTCACCGACTTGATTTTACCCTTGTAATACGTGCTTCCGTTGTAGTATAAAGCCTCGATTTCATCATTAACTTTGAACTTTGCCAGAGACAGATCCACCTTAACCACGTTATTAACAGGTATAGCTCTAATGCGATCAGTTTTCACCGCGCGCTCTTCATCTCCATCATCATACATCAAATGGTACACGTTGTTACCTAGATCACCTTTGATAGTTGCATTGTAAAATGTGGTGCCACCACGGAACATGCCTTGGACCTTGTCACCGACTTTATACAACGACTCGATGTTGCTATTGCTTTCACTCGTTACTACGTGAGCTGATCCCAGCACTATCGGCACCCTATCTATTGTGCTTTTGCTATTACTATCACTACTTTTACCAGCACGCAACTGTTCAATATTTGTGGTGGTGTCAACGAACTCTTTGGGTGCATTATTATTCAATGTGACTATATTTGCGGTGCTCTTACTCTTCACTATTATTAGTGGCTGCACGTTGCTATTACTGTGACTACTATTGTGACTACTACTACTGTTGTTACTGACGGTCTTCGCGGACTGAGGTCTATTCATCGTGTTACTGTTCTTAAACATGTTACTATTTCCCACCTTGTACAGACTGTTGGTCACCGCACTGCTCTCCTTTTGGTCCTTCTCAAGCTTTACCGTGGTTCCCTTGGACTTATTAATTTCGTGAATCAATCTCTTGTTCACATCTTTCAGCCGATTAATCTCATTCATATACTCGGCATTTTCTGCAACCAATTCCAGTAATCTGGAGTTCTTTTGATTTCTTGCCAGGGTTTCCAACTCTGTTTCTTTGTCTACAATACTAGTTTTAAGGATAGAAATCTGTTGCTTTAATTGTCGTACTACAATACTTTTTTCAATTTCTTTTCGTATATCATCAGCACTTGCTATACCATCTTTAGAATTCTTATTAATGGATTCTAATAGACGATCAATACGTCGCTGCTGTTTCCATACTTCATTTTCCCATCTTTGATTCTCGCCTTTCAATGTCGAGATAAAACCATCTTGTTTTATCAAAAGCTTTTTACAATTATACAATTCACCTAATAATCGTTCTTGGTCCATTTTAGCATAATTTTCATTAAATTCTGCTTTTTGTCTTCTATCAGGGGATATTGGCAACTTATGTTCTACATATGGAGTTAATGACTGTTTGTTCTCGGCAATGTGGGGTACCTTATGCTCCACAAATGATGCTAATACCTCCATATGCTGATCTTTACTTTTCTTCTTCTTCTTTTTCAATGCCGATGCAGCCGATCCTGGACGAGCTCGCATCTTTTCCTCCTTCTCTTCATCTTTAGAGGAATCTAGCTCTTGCCCTGACGGCATTTCTTCCTCCTTTAAATTTTGTATTCCCTTGGTGGGATGTTCAAAATATTTTGTTCGAAGTTTTCTTCCAACGGATGGTACCGGTGTGTCTCTTGTAAAGAGGTAAACACAGTCAATGGAAAGAGTAAGTGGATAGCTCAACGGGCTATATAAACTCCCTAGATAAGCATACTTAACTTCTTCTTCTTCTTGTTAAGGTTTCTATGATTTGCTTGTGGGGAACCGGACACAGTTAAAACGGTCAAGTGTGCAAAACAAAAAGGTATCGCCGATCTTGGGCTATGTACAAGCGTGTTTGTTAGGCTGATTTTACTTACGGTTATTGAATGAGAAATACAATATGATAAACACTCGTATGCCGGCTTATAATCAGCTATTTAACAATCAAAATGTTCCAGAGTCGGCAATGGTTCGTGGCGATAGTGAATCCTCATCGGATTACTCAATGAGGGTATTAGCATCTGTCGACGACGACGCCAATCGCATTATATATGGCTCCAAAATGTCATATGCATTTAGTAGAAAGATTGTCACTCATGGGGTATGGCAGGATAATAGTATGGCAGCAATGACTAGAAAAAGAACAAAGGAACAAGTGAACATGAAGCGCAGAGCTAACCAAGTCGAGCGATTAAATAATAACTTTAATCAAGAAGTTGAAATAATTAAAAAATTACAACAAGATTTGATTCTGAAGCAGAAATCTATGGCTGATATAGTCATCAAGAAGTACTCTGCGATTATGATACAATCATTTTATCGCCGCTATAAGAGCAGAGTACTATTACACAAATTAAAATGCAGGAGATTTATAAAAACTTGGGTTTATTATCGTTGTGTTGCTAAGAAGAGACTACGAGCTAGAAAAATCATCATAAAACAGTATCGAAATCACAAATTTCGTTCCACATTAGATTTCTTGTTATATCGGATAAAGTGCGTGAGGCGGTTGCAGCGCTTCTTTAGAAACACACTTGCTATTCGAAGCGCTAGGAAAGTGTATTACGTTAAGATAATGACACGCAAGACAGTAGAGAATATAGTTTTGCTATCGTCTTCGAGAGCTGTTCGACACATCAAAGCGTTGTTGAAATCTGATGAAGATAAAATTATGCTTAGTATTACCAAGTTGCTCATGCATTATCGTAGGCGGAAGCGACGAGAGTATTTGAAAAGCGAGCATGGGAAAGTATTACTCTACATATTTTGGAATCTGTCTATAAGTGGCAAGTGGATGGTTGTAGCAGATAAGAAAACTGTTATGTGCAACAAGAAGGCTGTACGTATTGACATTAGTAGATGTATTGTCATGCCGGAGATCACTTCACCCAAAGCAAGTTTCAGTAAAAATGAGACTACAAAGGAAACCAGGCGTGGTTCAGCTAGGGTAAGTTTGCCTGGTATTTCTGATAGATCGAATTTGCCTGGATTAACTGACATACCTTTTGGCTTGCAATCTCTGCTAGCGGTGACAGTTCGACCGAATGATGTACCCCACGATATCAGTAAGGATATCATGGCTTACATAAAAAGGAAAGTCAATGCCAAAACACTTGCTGCGTTTAATGCAACCCATGGTATCGGCAGTTTTAAACGAGGAGAAAGAGAGCGAGGTAGGCGAAATAATGTTTCTGTGGCCCCGCCTATTGTCGAAATCAGCGAGACCGCTAAATTAATTCAAGAGCATGATATTGATACTAGTAAAATACCTATACCTATGCTGCCGAGTATAATCACTGGTAGTTACAACATCAAGACTTTTGAAGAGTGCGCTTGGTTCATTCTAGATTTACTGGAGTGCTGTATGCAAGACAACAGTTTAATAGATGGCGTACCACCACTTGAACTGATCACGCCATTACTTCAACAAAAACGTACCAAGGAAAAGACTAAAATTGGCCAAAAAAATGCGAAAAAAAGTGATAATAACACCTCTAGAAATAAGCAAAGGAGTGGAACCACAATTGTTACAAAACCTGCACCATTTCCCACGCAACCGTCAGCAATACCAATCACTGGAAAAAGAAATACTTTGGGTGCAATTGCTCGACCTTCGAATAGAGAAAATGTGCCAAGCGAAATGATAGTAAATTCGGATACACTTACCCCAGTACCACCTTCACAACCAAAGAGTAGTAGGTTATCTGTCTTGAAGAAATAAAGCATTGTATTTTATACATTTGTTCATTTGATACAAAATATTATAGTAATATTATATTTAAATTTTCCTCTTTCTCTTTTTTGACTGTGGCTTCGAACTGTCACTATTATCAACATCCATACGCCGAAGAAAAGATGATGATAAGTACCTATACTTATCGAACCCATGCGACTTAAGACTATTAAGATCATTTTCTGATCCTCGTACTTTCTGATCGTCAACAAAACTGCTATATTGATTTAATGATTGTGACTGAGATGTCAACACCTCTTGAATCTCTTCTTCCTTGTCACCTATATTATACCATGCAGTATCACTTTCTGCACCAAATATTCCCCATATACCATCCGTGAGTTCTTTGGGTATCAACAACAAAAGCACTGACAATCCTTGCAATAACAAAGGAGAATACTCACGCAGCAACTCTTGCATATAAATAATGGTCCAACTCAATGCCCGGTGAGTCCCCACGGACGAGCCGAGGCATTTTACCACCAAATCACTGCTCATTTCCTTTTTTATGTCTGAAATTTTTCCAAAGACTTGGCAAAAGTTGACCTGGCAAGTACCGGCAAACTCCGCGTTTTTTAAATATAATTAGGTTTTTATTCATTGTGCAACCAAAAGCGCCAATCATACTGGCACTATGCTGCCAGATACGGGAAGCTCGCGCATCGAGTTTTTGGCCAAATTAAAATTTCATAAGGAGCCGGTACTGATTGAGGCGGTTGCCAACTTTTGCCAACTTTTCCACATTGGAAGTTTATCATCTCCTTCATCATTTGAGAAGTTTTGTGTGCAAGTGTGTGTGCGTGACAAATGGCAGGATCAGTGGTGACATTTTCCCCAAGAAATGCCTTCGATGATGGCTCTGTGTTTGATCAGACGTCGTTGGACTCTAAGCACCAAGGTTCAGTTGGATCGAAGAATATGAATGATTTTTTGAAGAATATGGACTATGTACAACATCAACAGGTGAAAGTCGCGAAGAAGCTTGAGGCAGAGAGAAAAAGAAGTGCGCAACTAGACGAGCTCAGTGTAAATATTAAAAATGAATTGAAACTTATTCAGAACAAAACTCGTAATGGTACAATCATTAAAGAAGATGATCTTAATAATAAGAAGTTACTCAACAGATTAGAACACCAATTACAGACCGCAAGAGTTAAATTATCTGTAATAAGGCGTGATAATCGTTTGTTAAAGACTAAAATTGATGAAACAAGAAAGGATAAATTAATGCACGTTCAAATTGTCCATAATTTAGATAAAGAATTAGAATCAAATAAACGTAAAACGGCTGAAGCGCACAAGCTCGTTGCACTAGCAAATGACAAAAAACACCATGTTCAAATTGAAGTGGCAGCACTTAAACATAAAATGGTTCGAGATATGGAAGATTTTGGTCGTGAATTGTCACAAGCCAAACAAACAATCCAAACTACACAAGGAACAATCATGGAATCTATAAAAGACCGCTTGGAGTTAATACAAACGTTTGATGGGAGCAGGCATCATGGAAACACTCTAAAACATTCTACAAATGTGAATGATGTAGATGAAAACAAAGTCGATGAAATTGAAGAGTGTTTACGAGAAATCAATATTCCTACAGTTGAAGAGCTGGTGCAAGTGTTGCATGTGTCTGAAGAACAAGCATTCTTTCTATACAATGAAATTCAAGCTGATAATAAAGAATTTGAGAAATTAGAGACCATCAACAAGCACTTAGAACGAGAATTAAGTGATAAAAATGCATCACTTCTGAAGCTGGAACAACACAATGAGATGTTGAAGCAAGAGCTTGAGACCAACATCAACACCATTCAAAAGAACATCAC
>JACCDO011267000.1_pt1 | contig 18220 bp, 19 predicted proteins | sample 7446101 | NCBI WGS metagenome assembly JACCDO01 (sample SAMN15323440, study PRJNA562643) | freshwater metagenome | isolation source: river surface water | place: USA:Blue River Watershed | collected 2017-08-16 | reverse complement strand
GTTCAGTAGATGCATAATATTCATTTGTGGTATCTACAATAGAAGCCTTAATATATTTGGCAATAATAAGACTGGTATCAAGCAATTGTTCACCATTCATTACACAAAACCAGCTATATTTAGGTCTACGCAATAATTCATCACTCGGAATATGAATACCGTATATGTTTTTATTAAGGTCAAGATAGTCTTCGCTCATAAGGTCTTCGATTAATAATGGTTTGTTTTTGGCTGATTTAACACCGACTAAAGAGCCATCTACAATAGATACCTTGCCTTTCGCGGCCATATCAATACACCATTCACTGGCTACGCCTAAAAACTCGCTTTCACTAGAGAAATAGTTGCTGAGGGCATTTTTTTTCAAATATTCAATAAATTCTTTAATGGTCTCACTATTTTTCTGTGCACCATAAATATTCAATCCAGGAACAAAACTGGCTCGTTGAGTGTGTTTTTGTAGATTGAGACTGTTATTGACCTTTTCACAGAAGAAGACACCAGAGGTAGCCAGACCATCGTCATACATTTGCTTCAAATTCTTTAAACATACAAATGAATTAGGCAAGACCATACCACCATAATAATAGACTAGTTGCAAGAGCCCTATTTCACGAATTTGTGATTTCATTGGTTCTGCCACATTATTTAAATCAATATCCCAGGAAGGTATTAGTTTACTAAATGTTTCGTCATCTATTAAACATACATTGAAATCATTACCACAATGGTTGATAATAGTTTTCACTGTAAGATGGATATATGGCTGGTTGAGGTCAGTTGTATTTCGGCTATAGAAATCTTTCCAGACCCTGGCATTTACTGGGTATTTTGTATGTATCCATATTTTTGGTTTATTGAAGCCATATAGAGGACTGTCATTTAATAAATATTTTTTTATCATTTCGTAATCATCATTCGTGTTAAATGTATTTTTAACTTGGGTTGCGAAATAGCTGCTAATAAAAATGACACTAAATAGGAATAAATAATAAGACATATTTTTTGTTTCAAACATTGTTGTAAGTTTTTATATATAATAGAGACCTATATTTTATTGGTGGCTAACTACCTCAAAATAATGACTTTTCCATATGCATTATAATATCCATTAATTCCCTATCACAGAAAAAACTTATACAATTACCGTCTGTTAATTTATTAACAAGTCTTGCTCGTGTGTTGTTATGACCATCATTATATTCTTCATCCTCACAATCCATCATCTCTACGCCATTTACTATATGTATCATTTTATCAGGTGCTTCTTCTATTAAATAATATGGTTTTATAGCAATCGCATTGGCAATATTTTCAACATATGTTGCCGGATTATCATCTAAAATAAGCGTGTTTCTAGAATGATAAATATCCGGAAATAGTTGGTATAAATAAGACAGCGGTTTTAACATAGAATTGCCTGTTGCTGTTCCAGTATGTACCCCAAAATGTATCATATTCTCTACATTCACATATACACCTTTTTCACCGTCTTTGCTGTCGTGGTCTTTTTTGGTAATCACACAATGAAATTTCTTATCAGCAGGCATTAATCTGGAAAATACGGTATAATTCACGTGCGAGAACCATCGTTCACTTGCATTTGTCCATATACTCACAGTTGCAAAGTGCGAAAAAATATATTGAAAGAATTCTTCGAGGAATGGGCGCCTATAAAGAATAGTCTTATTCGTTTTTTCATTAACATACCCATACACGAGTGTATTGTCTATATCCAAAACAATATTCATATTGGATTAGATGTGGCTATATATTTATATTATATTATATAATATGCTTACGCATTTTCTCTCTATGTAATTTTGCATAAATCTTATTCGTAAAGAATGCAAGTTCAATCACGTCTTCGTGAATGCTGTGAAACATAGTAATATATTTGCATAAAAATGGGATGATTTCATATTTTTCATCTTCAGTTAAATGATCGGTTATCTTCACAAACGCAAAGAAATAGTCTAATATATCAATCACCGAATACCCATAATCATAGATACCATATAATATTTTAATGCACTCTGGTAGTTCACCATTCTTAATTTTTATTATATAGGTCTCGAATAATTGAAATGAAATATTGTTGCATATTTTTTTACAGGTCTCGAGGTCAATATGTTTATCCAATATATAAATCTTTTCTAGATTATTAATCATATTACGTATAGAATAATTGGCAATAGTTAATATATATTCTTGTGCATCAGTGTCTATAGATAGGCGTTCATCGGCGATTATTCGCGCCATCATTTTTCTCAGAGAGGTCTCGTTGTGTGGTGGTATATTTATAATATGCATACGCGATTGGTAGCTTTCAATGACTTTCTGTATATTTGTGCAGACCGATATAAAATTCACATTGTTTTTGTACTTATCAATATAATTGCGGAATACTTGTTGGCATTGTTCGTTTATATTATCTATATCGTCTATTACCACTAGTTTCTTTTTACCAAATATTGTGCAGCGGGATTGACAAAATGATTTCATCTCATTTCTGAAATAGTTGATACCTTGTTCTTTTAGATTATTGATAAACATTATATTGGTCTCGGAAATGTAGTCGGTCTTTTTAAATCCATAATATTCGCGGATAAGTGCATATAATAGGGTGGTCTTTCCTGAACTGCAGTTGCCGACAAAAAGGATATTAATGTCGTCGATATCAAACAGTGTTTTCAGTATATCTAGCATATAGGGCTCATCTGTAAATTCATTAATATAATAGGGTTTATATTTTGTAATAAATGTATGGTTCATTTGCCGGGTCTCGAATATATTGTATTCAAAAGACAATATATTTATGTTGTTTACTCAACAATAGTTGTTGTTTTTGCAGTCAATAATATGTATCGGTCAAATAAAAAATTATATTATATACGATAAAAAATGATATAGACTAACTACAATATAAATAAAATATAATAAATGCCGAATTATTATGAAATTCTGGGTGTAGCCAACAACGCATCCGAAACAGATATCAAAAAAGCATATAGGTCTCTATCTCTTATTCATCATCCCGACCGTGGTGGTGATGCAACCCTTTTCCAAGAAATTAATAATGCATATGAGACCTTGTCAGATGATCAGCGTAGGCGTATTTATGATATAGAATTGTCTGGTGGAGGTATGGGGGGACCCGATGGTGCCCATTTCGGATTTGCCGAAGATATGAACAATATTTTCAATATGATGTTCGGTGGCGGCGGATTTCCCGGTGGATTTCACGGGGGGCCCGGTGGTCCTGGAATACACGTGTTTCACGGGGGTCCAGGTGGTCCAGGAGGAATGTTTTTTCAGAATTTACAGAGACCTCCACCGATTATTAAACAAGTCAAAATCCAACTACAACAAGCATATACCGGGGTTTCACTACCAATAGAAATCGAACGATGGATGATGCAGGGGGATATTAAGATCAATGAAATAGAGACTATATATATTCATATTCCGGCGGGTGCAGATAGCAATGAAATGATGATTGTCCGTGATAAAGGCCATATCTTGAATGAACAGTCGAAGGGGGATGTGAAGATTGTTATAATGGTTGAGAATACAACTGAATTCAGGCGCGAAGGTCTCGATTTAATATACAAAAAGTCGGTGTCATTAAAAGAGGCATTATGTGGTTTCACGTTTGATATTAATCATATTAATGGTAAGACCCTGACCATCAACAACTATTCGAATAAAAGCATTATTTCACCGGGGTTCAAGAAACCACTGGCAAATATGGGTATGACACGGGATGGTAATACAGGAAAACTGGTAATAGATTTTGATATTGAGTTCCCACAAACATTAAGTGAAGAGCAGGTGGCCAAGCTGCGAGAGATTTTATAACAGTGAATATTTAAGTTCGCACAGCGATTGGAATATTTAACGGTGTATAGACACACACAGGCTAATCGTATGATCATATTATATTTATATACAATATGATAGTAATAAGATGCAATTGCTTACATAAGAGTGTTAGAAATGCGTTTAGTTGGAATACCGGCATCTACAATGTAAATAGAGTTTTCGGTGATAATAATATATTCAGTGGCGACCTTATAAATCTTGGCAATAGGACTAGTATATTCATCCTCACTCTTGACTAACAATTTCTCTTGGGTTTCTTTGACACCTACTAAAACAGATTTTTCAAGGGATTGGGTCCAGTAGTCTAATAAAATTGGTTTATCTTCGACAATGGCGATTTTGGCAGCGTGTTGGAAAGTAGTATTATCTGGAAGTCTATATCCATTAGCAGAAGGTGCGGATGCAGAAGCGGCGGTACCATTGGATTTGGTAAAAACATTTTCTTGTTCTTTATTCATTTCTTTATTGAAATTATAATATATTATTTATATTAAAAATTCACTTTAAATACTTATTTATAATAAATAATAAATACCTACCGCCTAATAAATACTATATCACCTAAATAAACGTAAAAAGAAAGATCATATATTTTATATATATAGAATTGATGAAGACCTATGGATATATTGAAAAACTATTCTTAGAATACTTGCAATTAGTTAACCAGAAAGAGTTTCTAAAGACAATCGACAACCCAATATATATTGTATTTAATGGGGTTAAAATGCTTATAAATAGTATACAGTATGTATGGAGTAAAACACAGAACAATGATAAGATGTATGCAATTATAACAAATGCATATATGGTATATTTAGAATATGTTGAACAAATGAATAAAACGAATATCACATACAATTTAGATAATAATATTATAAATGACAGTATTATCTTTGTATTTAAGAAAATAGATGAACAATTGGAGACCAATGAGAGACAACCTGATTTAAAACAACAATGCATTTCTATACAGAAATATCTGGATATTACTAGTTATCTATTGGGTTATCAGAAATATTTTGATGCAACTACAAATGAAAATATGGGGTCTCTAAATATACAAGTTGAGACCATTGAACAAATGCAAAAACTAGCGGATAATTATTTATTGAAATACTTTAAGTCTGTTGAATATTTGGATAATCAAAAAGTGGAAAACCTTATATATTATTTATCGTTTATTCAAGAAAAATGTGAGATGAAATATACTGGGTTTGTAAAATTTCAGGAATATGTTATCAAGAAAATAAAGAAATGGTGTGAAAAGGATATTACTCGGCAAAAAATAGTAAACAAATTATTTGATATTTTTTATAACGAAGAAATTAAAAATAATATGAACACATATGTGCTCACATATAATTATAATGAACTTGTGAAAATTATAAATTTGTAGTAGATAGGTGTTATCAAAATATTATATTTGTATACAATACTTTGGCATTGGTGTATAGTTTTTTAATACTGTCTTAAAATAGTCATTTGTTATTTGGACTGTCTTCTTTCTTAACTTCTTCTTTTTATTTTTTACTACTTGGTATTTGCAGTCAACAAATATATTCGGATATTCGTTGTACAATATGTTTTTAAAGAAATCAAACACAAACAGCAGTATTTCTTCACTACATCCACCCACAATTAAACAACTGCCTGTTTGAAATGCGACAAAAGTCACCTCTTTATATTTTGTTTTATCATTTATTTCTGTTATAGTAAGATTTTTGTCTTCATCGGTAATACGGCCGTTTTGCTTTTCCTTATCAAACCCGATTTCATTGTTGAAATAGAACTTGCATTTCAGACCCGGATAAATAGATGGGTCAAATGATGATAATATGCGGTATTTTTGGAGTAAGATAGTATACAGCTTTTTACGATTAATTGCAAACCCGCATTTGAAATTCGAATTAATCAGTACATTCTTATCAATATTGGTCTCAACAAAACTCAATTTATCGTTAACAAATGGTTGAATAATATTTATAACCATCTCTTTTATTTTTGCGAGCAGCTTCATATTCAACACTCCAGGTATTTCCATCTTACCCGTATTAAATACTTTCACGTGTATTTCGCGATATGTCCCCTCAAATAACACACGAATAATGAGCGCAAAACAGTTGTAAAAAGCACCCTTTTTCTTACTACGGCAATTCATAATGTCTTTTTTTGATAATCCGACAGTTATTTTGCGCTCATCCTTGTATTTAATTCGTCGGGCACTGGTATTATTTACTTGTTTAATAATATTCTCGGTATAATAGTTTTCAAGACTATCGCGCTTTGCACTATAAACCTCCAGTTCCTCCGGAGATACACAGACAATCTTCATTTGCTTTTTAATAACACCATCGTTTGGTTTCCAATAATCAGTGATTGGTATTTTCCAAAAGATATTGTCTATATCAACAGTCTTATTCAAATAAATAACCTTTGTTTTTGTTGAAATATATAGTTCGCCGCATTCAGGAACAACCTTGTTTTCAGGTTCAGGCGTTTCAGCGTCTTCATCAATTTCTGGATTAACTACATCGGTAAGTTCATCCTCATTTTCACTGTCATCTTCGCTGTCACTATTATTGCTTGCATCATCCTCATCATCCTCATCCTCATCCATTTTTTTGCGTTCAAGTGTATCGTCCTTTTTATTCTCGACATTTTCACACATTTTTTTAGTTTTTTTCAATATAGGTATTTTCACATTTTTCACTGTATCCATTTTTTCACATTGTTCAACTTGTTTAGCAGTCTTTTTTAGCTGGTTCATCTTTATTGGTCCTGAAGGTTTAGGAATAGTATATAAAGCATTTCCTCCAATTCCATTTTGTGTTGACATAAAATTCGCCCATTCTAAATCGATTGATCCCATATTGCAGTTAGTGTGTTAGTTATTTATATCTTTATTTGGTATTTATATTATTATTAAAGTTATAATATAAATAAATAAAAGGCTTTATATTCATTCAATTTTCTATATTCCCCCCAAAAAATTTTATACCTGTGTATTATACACATCAAACATACAGCTTAAACAATGCAATATATTATTCAACTACCAACTAATAAACCAGACTTACGTGCATACACTATAAATAAATCGACCCACAAAATAAATGAATTCAATGTTGAACAAGGAAATGTAGTCAATGATCCAACACCCACTAATCTATCCGGCAGTCCAAATACCAATTTTCTCGAAAATTTGAAAAAACGTATTAGTGACTATTATGACATTGAATAAGTTCGGCCATTCTACTTGCTGTTGTGAATATAGTCGGCATAGTGTTTTCGTGATAGATATACAAAGTATGCAACAAAATCATTAATATCCGCGTCGTGGTTATGTATATTTTTTTCAACAAAATTAAGATAGGTATAGCTAATAAATTGTTGATAGTTTATAATCACATAATTGAAATAAGACTGTATAATGTGTTTTTTATCTGTATTATATTGAATGCTTAATTCGTGTATATAATTAATTATTTCATCTTCTTTTACATTATTTGTTAGTAATAAATTATGTATTTTTTCCCAGGTATCGTTGCTTATAATATAGTTTTCCTTGTCATCCAGGTTCCTGTTTAATTGTATAAAGTTTATCATACTGCGAATATCTGAATTATATTTATTTTGTATAATATTTATTATATTATCACTCAATCCGAGACCTTCATTATCAGATATTTGTTTAATAAAACTGTGAATAGCTGGTCTTGGCAATTGATTGAAACGTATACATATAAATTCATCTTGCAATAATTCATCTATTTTACTAATATAATTGCATATTAGGCAAAATCGCACATTAGATGATGTAGTCTGCAGCAAATATTTCAGTGCCTGATGTGCATTTTTCGTCATATAATCGACCTCATCCAATATAACAAATTTATATGGGCTGTCAAATAATCCTTTTGATTTAACAAACATATTTATCTGGTTGCGGATAATATCAATACCGCGTTCATCGGATGCATTCAAATGGATTACTGACCCGCGGTTGCTATGCACATTTCCTTTTTGAAACTCGTTTATTAAATTAATAATGGTTGTTGTTTTTCCTGTGCCGGGCGGTCCATAAAACAATAAGTTCGGGAAATATTTTTTATCAATGATGTTTTTAAATAGTTTCTTATTATTCTCATCCATTACTATATTATCAAATTGTGTGGGTCTATATTTTTCAACCCAGGGTATATTTTCATTTAATAATGGGTCCATTTCTTCATAAAATTGAATAATCAGGATATGTTTATATCAGTTTGTATAATTAGTTCAATATTTCACATAAACTTATTATATTATTTTATAGACGCAAGAATGGATTTCTTTAGTGACAAAACCAGCTGTTTCGATGAGGGCTACCTAGAACTTATACTAGGACCAATGTTTTCCGGTAAGACCACCGAACTTATTCGTATATACAAAACATTTGATTATATTGGACAAACCCCCGTTGTCATTAATTATTCTGGTGATACCCGTTATAGTACAACCCATTTATCCTCTCACGACGAAATAAAACTACCGTGCATATTTACTGATAGTTTATATAGACTGATAGATAATGAACGCGTGAAAGCCAGTTCTGTTATACTTATCAATGAAGGCCAGTTCTTTGGAGACCTACAATATGCTGTTTTGGAATTAGTTGAGACCCATAAAAAGAAGGTCTATATATGCGGACTGGACGGGGATTTCAAACAAAGGAAATTTGGGACCATCCTGAATTTAATTCCCCATTGTGATAAAGTTGTTAAATTGAAATCATTGTGTGCTATTTGTAAGAACGGCAAACCCGCTATATTTTCACACAGAGTGTCTAAAGAAACCACACAAGTTGTAATCGGTGTCAATAATTATATTCCTCTATGCAGAAGTTGCTATAATAATGAAAATAAAGTGTCCGATAATGAGGTTTCCAGTGTGGCTTCGATAGAGACAGAATGCTAAATTATATTTATCAAACAATATAAAGTTTAATAGCACAATTATGAATATCAACCAACTAAGTCATTTAATCCATCCAAACCAAAATGTCTCAAGAAGAAAATAAGAAAAAACGCGGGCGCAAGAAGAAGGAAGAAAAAGAAGCCGAAATCGCACGTCTTTGGAAAGAAACCGAACACTACCAATTTTATCAACCTGAACCCGAAACAACAGAAGAAAATATCAAAGCAGAAATCAAAGAATTAGACAATAAAGAAGTAGACCAAGAAACCGACGAGAAAGAAGAACAAACTACAAAAAAACGCGGTAGAAAGCCCAAGGGTGGAAAACTAACAATAATGAAACAACCCGAACCAATTCAAGTTGCTACGCTATCTAATGTTATTTTGCACTTAAAATGCACTTTTAATGATTTGGAAGAATATAATACTAGTTCAAGCAAGATGGTGAGTGATCCATATTCATATAGTCCAGAAATCCCACCCGATATTATTGCATATAACAATGACATTAAGAACTCTTTTTTCACGTATATAAAGAATAATGAAATTAATAATAATGACACTACTGGTCAGTGTGCAGACAAAGTGCTAGGAGGGTTATGTTCATTATGCAAGCAAAACTTTAGTAATGAAGATGATGTAATAGCAACCACCAATAAATCATCAGAAAAGACGGCAGCCGATATAGATGATAGGAATATTAGTAATAAAACCATTAATAGCAAATTAAAGAAATTGAAGATAAACTTATATAAGAACCAGGATTTTGATAAGAAATCAGCGTGTTTTTGGTGCACATATGAATATGATAATCCAACGTGTTATATCCCAAAATATGAATTGGAGGATAAATTATATGGATATGGTTCATTTTGTCGTCCTGAATGTGCAGTTGCATATTTAATGAAAGAGAATATTGACGACTCGACCAAATTCGAGAGATACCATTTATTGAACCAGATATATGGCAAGGTATATGACTATAAGAAAAGCATCAAACCTGCTCCAAACCCATATTATCTGCTAGAAAAATATTACGGTAATCTTAGTATCCAGGAATATAGAAAATTGCTGAAGTCGGACCATATGTTATTGGTGCTTGATAAACCACTTACTCGCATATTGCCGGAATTACACGATGACAATGATGATTTGCTGATGACAACCTCACACCAATTAACAAATAGTAGTGTATCTACCCCTACTCCAACACCTAGTGCAAATAGTACCGGAAAATACAAGGTTAAGACGGCACAAGACAAAACAAGTGGGCCAAGTAAATCGAGTATTGTCCGAGACCGTTTCTGTTTGTAGTGCAGTCAAAATAATTATATAAAGAATTGCAATTATATAAAGATATATATAATTACAAAAGTAATCAGTTATAAACAAATCAAATGATATCAGTATATTTAATGGGTGGATTAGGAAACCAATTATTCCAAATATTTTCCATTATTGCATACGGAATGCAACATGGACATAAGTTTATATTTCCATATGGAAACACTACACTAGGAGTTACATATAGAACTACATATTGGGATACATTGTTAAGTGAATTAAAAATATTTACTACTTTTTATGCGTTTAATGGGACTAATGAAATAATATGTGGGTTACCTGTAATGAAACACGATATGCATAATTATAATACTATTCCATATGTGAATTCAATAGATAATTTTCGAGTGCACGGGTATTTTCAGAGTTATAAATATTTCTCTGGACTAGAAGACAAAATATTTAAATTGATGAAATTAGAAAAAAAGCAAGAGGATATTATGTTGGAGTATCCTGAATTATATGGTACTACATATCATACTGTATCACTGCATATTCGATTGGGAGATTATAAACAACTACAAGAAAGTCATAATGTATTACCTATGAATTATTATAAGAATGCACTTGCTGGGTTAGTATCTGAATTGGATGGTGAAAAGAAAATACGGGTGCTCTATTTCTGTGAGAATAATGAAGAGGACAACAAACTAACACGCGAATGCTATATTAATCCATTAGGACAAGTATTTCCTGATATTGAATTTGTTAAAGTGTATGATAATGTACCTGACTGGAAACAGATGTTGATAATGTCTTGTTGTGATCATAATATAATTGCAAATAGTTCGTTTAGTTGGTGGGGTGCATATTTTGGCAAGAAAGAAGGACGTATTGTGTCGTATCCTTCTCTTTGGTTTGGACCAAAACTAACTTGTAATTATACTGGTGATATGTGTCCGGCTACCTGGAGAAAGGTTGAAGTAAAATAGCTGATAAGATGGCAAAAAATTGAATGGTGGTGGAAATAATTATTTATTCAATAAGTATAAAGATTTAAATATACAAATTACTAATAATAAAATGTCTTACTTGTTGAAACAATCGCTTAGTGCTATTCAAAGTGAATTTGAAAACCATACTGAATTTAAAGAGAATTATGAATATTTATATGGGCTTCCATTAGTCCAACAATTGTTGAAGAAAATTAAGGAGTTAGAACAACAAAATAGCGTTTTAATATCATTATTGAAACCTGTTGATTTACAGCGTTCATCTTGTGCAACCACGTGCAACTATATGGATGAAATTAATAAATCATTAGAACCGATTATTGAGGCTGATGTTAAAAAGCTGAATTATATTGAACCTGAGCCATTAACACAAGAAAGAATAGAAAAAATAAAATATGAATATGAGAATATTACTGCTGAAATTGAAGAGATGGAGGTCGAAGAAGAGGCCGAGGAAGAGGCTGAAGAAGAGGCCGAGGAAGAGGCTGAAGAAGAGGCTGAAGAAGAGGCTGAGGAAGAAGCAGAAGAAGAAGAAGCTGAAGAGGAAGAGGTTGAAGAAGAAGCAGAAGAAGAAGAAGAAGAAGAAGCTGAAGAAGAAGAGGCTGAAGAAGAGGCTGAAGAAGAGGCCGAAGAAGAAGCTGAAGAAGAGGCTGAAGAAGAGGCTGAAGAAGAGGCTGAAGAAGAGGCTGAAGAAGAGGCTGAAGAAGAGGTTGAAGAAGAGGTTGAAGAAGTTACAATCAATGGAAAAATATATTACACAACCAATAAACAATCAGGTGTTATTTATGATTTAGATGAAAATGGGGATATTAGTATTGAAGTAGGTAAATATGTTAAAGGTGTTGCAAAAATGAACAAATAAATAAAAATGTTGATTACAGTTTATTAGCTCCTATATTTTGTATAGTGAATAATGTGTCCAAAATAAACCCTAATATGCAAAAAATAAATAAAACATATTCTATTATATTTTTATTATTGATATGGTAAAAATAAATAGCACCTAATAAGAAAAATGGAATAGCTAGTAGATCACCTAGTTTATCGTAATGTTTCATTGTTTGTTATATCATCACTATAGAAAAGAAAAATATTTATTATATAATAAATATTTTACATAAGAAATGTACAATTTATATTGTCAACAGTTTATATTTTTCTATTGCGTTTGCGGGTTTGTTTGCGTTTCTTATTTTTATTTTTTCGTGTATGAGTAATAATTCTATTATTTACTATTTGTTTTTCTAGACCCATATACTTATGATTTCCACCTATTTTTGGTTGCTCAGCTGGGGCTGGTTGTGCTGGTTGCTCAGTCGGGACCGGTTGTGCTGGTTGCGATGATGGTTGTGCAGATGTATTTGTTGAAACAGGAGCATCTTTTATATTTTTATTAGCTGCATCTTTTTCATAATCTGCTTTTTTGATAAATATCTTAGAAAACAACGCATTGTATTTATTGTTTTTGGAAAAATAATTTTGAGCGTATCCTCCAAGTTCTATTCCTTTATAGAAACATTTAATTTTTCCTGCATTAATATCGTCCATTCTGCCTTCTACTAAATCGAGAGACACATATATTTCATATCGAGGCAATTTATTGTTGGTTGGATTTATTTGAGTGACTCCTACATCATAATATTTTATTTTTGTTAGTGTGTCATTCTTATTCTTCATTATGACATCTATGATTTCTGTTAATATTTCTGAAAATGTTGTTGTATCCTTACCAGATGCATAGTTTCCAATTTCGTCTTGTAGGCCTTTATTTGTGCTGAACCGATTTGGAAAAATAAGATCATTTATTTTTTTGAGAAAATCCATAAAAAAACTGTATTTTGCATTTAATTCTGCCAATACATCTTCTTCTTCACCCTCTATTTTTGTGTTTATCTTATTATCATTGGTAATATAGTTTTCTTTTATTTTGATAGAAATAACAATTTTACGTAATTCTTTAACAATATTGTCTAGTTTATTTTTGAATTCTGGATTTAATCTTAATGAAGAACGTTCATTTGATTTAATACGTTCATATACCTCCTTAATGTTATATGCTTGTTTATACATATCTTTTATAAGTTTTAATTCTTTTTCAAGAGCTATATACGATGGTTCGGTGAGTGGTGTCACATTATTTAGGGATTCAGTAGCTTTCTGTCTATCATCTTTTTTTTCGTAACGAGCTAATCTGTCAAACAAATTTTCTCGTGATGTTGGTGGGTTTTGTGGGGAAGTTAATGGGTTTGGTTGATTAGTTTGAGGACTAGAAATATTTGGATTATTAACACAATTTTCATACCCATATCCAAAATCATTAAATAAATCACCTAGAGATATAATATCATCATCATATTGTTTCTTCTTATTATCTATTGTAATTGTAGACCCAGTAGTATTACTTTGTTGTGGGTTGGTAGAAGGGCTTGATTGGTTATTTCCAGTTTGGTTATTTGTATTTGCCGTTTGGGTATTTGCATTTGTAGTTTGGTTATTTGCATTTGTAGTTTGGTTATTTGCATTTGTAGTTTGGTTATTTGCATTTGCAGTTTGGGTATTTGTATTTCCAGTTTGGTTAGTGGTATTCCCAGGTTGGGTAGTGTTTGCAGGAGTTTGTTGGTTATTTCCAGTTTGGGTATTTGTATTTCCAGTTTGGTTAGTGTTTGCGGTAGCTTGTTGGTTATTCCCAGTTTGGGTAGTATTTGCAGGAGTTTGTTGTGGCGTCAGTGATTTTTTTATTTTTTTCACTTCGGTCTCAATTACATCTTTATAATCACATAAACTAAAACTATTCTTTTCCGTAGTTTCAAACCGTTTAGCAAGTTTCATAATAGCAGTATTAATACCAAATAGTAAATTATAGTATCTTTCATCTGATTTTTGAATATAGTCTCTGTACTCATTAATAAATTCTCTATATACTGGATGATTAAATATATCATTTAACCACAATATTTTTGTCACTGTATACTCGCCACCTTCTAATTTAATATACGAATATCTATTTCCTAATGTTAATGACCCATCTTTATCAAGACCTACCGCAAATTTGAAAGACACTTCTCCAGGGCCTTCACGCTTAATAAATTCATTATAACTTGTATTGAAATTTCTCATAACAGGAAATTTTGTAGGGAACAGAAGTGTCAACATTATTTCAACATTCTTTTCAACATTTTTGTTATATTCTTCCCTACTCTTTACGTTATATTCTGTTGTCATTGCATTACATCGTTTCTCAAACTCTTGTCTATCAAAGAAAAACTCTAATAATTTATGAAAATATTTGGTTGATAAATTAAACAAGAATTTTTCATCATATTTAATTGACCCTGTTATTAACGGTAATTTATTAGTCAGATTAGGCACTTGATTAGTTGCAGTATCATAAATAAGTAAATCACTTGTTAGTTGGACCGGTTGTGTCCCCATACGACCCAAAATCATCACACTTATTTCTTCTATTTTTAATGAGGCTGGTTTTTGTTTATCAGCAGATGTATTACCTTGTTTATTGTCAGCAGATGTAGCATCTGTAGCATTTGTATCAATTTTTAGCTTATTATTATCTGTTGCCATTATTTGTTATATACTATTTTTTATTGTTTATTCTTACATAATATTTAGATAATAAATATATTATACTATACTTATTATTTTTCATATTCTTGCTGTATTATGATAACATTGAATATCCCATATTTTGGTTTGGTGCAGTCCTTTTGTTTCCGGGTTTTCCTTCTTTCTGCTTCTTAGCTTTCTCTAAAACTGCCTCCGCCTTTTTTATATCTTCTTCACTTACCTCATTATTTTCCAATAAATTAACGTGATAGTCTGTAAAGGTCTCAGGTAAAACACAAAACATACTTGTCTCATTAAACAAATAATCCATACAAACAATAAATATTGTGGTAATCAATAGTGCTATGTATATATCGCGTGTTCCCATCCAAGCAATTGCAAATACCAATATATCCCTGCTAAATGTATATTTCAAATATGCCTCCATTGTCTTCGGCAACTTCACTGTCACAAATTTTGATGCTATATTTAGTGTTATAATCATAAGACCTGCAAATACCTTGCTGTCATTTATATTCATCACGTGATTGTGTAAATAACTCAACAACCTAGAAAAATAGTTGTCAGTTCTATTCTTTTTTTCACCCATATAAAATGTATTCATATTATTTTCTTGAGACCCTGCCTACTCATAACTAGCCCAATTATCGCTAAATACATCTCCGGTTTCTAGTGGCTCATCAATGTTGCTGATATGCTCTTCGTGTGCTGCCACTGCTAAATTCGTCCATTCGTCATTAGATGCCTTTGGGCGCACTAGAGTATCCTCGGTCTTGAGTTTTTCCTCTATAATAGAAAATGAACAGGTTTTGTCGCACGGGTTGCAGGGGGAATTTGTGAATTTCACCTCCTCGAAAATCATATCAACATAGTCGACCTTGACATCCATATTTTTATATTTTAATTTGCCATCGATACAATGATTATCACGGAAGGTTGCTTTAGCATCTTCGTGGACATCTGGGGTCTCGAAACCTTCGAGACTATGAGCCCTATCTGGTTGGGTTAATAAATAGTATAGGATAATAATGGAACATATGAGACCCCCGTGATAGACATCTTCCATCGTATAAAAAACGACAATGGCAACTGCAATGAGTTTCCCTATGATAGTATGACTAAAATCAACTGATTGTTTAGTATATAAGAAAAAGAATACAACCAATAATATAGGTATAAATTGGATTAATAGATTTCGTAGAGACATTATTTCAATATATACTATTTAGGCATATTTTTATTCAGCAATATTTAGGCATCAAAAACAACATAAAAAATATCTACTTATTTTTTAAGTAAAGAGCAACTTGTTTATTAAAATAATAAAAAATGTCATTATTAAATGTTTCATCACCTTGGATAAATGATACACATACTAACGGAACTAAAAAAAGGTCCGCAACTATGCGCAGTCTTCTTGAAAAAGAATTGACAAATAATAGTTATAGTGTTTTTCCTGAAAAGGTGGAAGGGTTTCAAGACTCGCAACCCGCCACTATTGAACAGACACAGTCTATTAATGATGCCAATAATGCCAAAATCATTGATTTACTAAATAAAATGGATACTAGTAATGTCGAAAATGCCGGAAGTGGTTTAGTCGATTTCAATCCTCCAACACGACCAGTCGTTCAATCGAAAACCAGTGCAGGCGAGCTTACTGCAAACGAGTTGCTTCCTCGAAATCCTCTGCAACATAAGCCACCTACATTTGAAGCCCCGCAAAAAATTCCGGCAACTATTAATTATGCAGCCAATGACCGACATCACGCCCGTCTCAGCAATTATGGTGCATCTTACACAGGACAGCCGATTGTATCCGGCTCTACTGCAACCCCCTATTATGCAAAAATGGGGATTAGTTCATCAGGAGCATTAGACGATAAACTCCTTGAAAAACTCAATTATATGATCCATTTGTTGGAAGAACAACAAAATGAACGCACCAATAATGTAACCGAAGAATTCATATTATACAGTATGGTTGGTGTATTTATGATTTATATTGTTGACTCGTTTTCACGTGCGGGCAAATATACCCGTTAGGCCGGTGATGCATTCTTCGGCTCAGTATACTTAACTATCTTGTAAGTGGCTTTCTCCACCAATACCGTTTCCTTTAGGTAATTAGATGTGTATTTTTTTATATCTAATTTCGTAGTGCAGTTATAGTCGCCCTTGTTATAGGTGACATACATAGTATTGCATTGGTCTGCAAGCATATCATATATTTGTGCCCCGCCAATAACGAATATCTTCTTCTTATAGAAATACGGGAGGCTCTTTGTTAATTCGGGCATTGTTGTAGCAGTAGTAAATCGGACAAACGAGTTAATTTCAAAGTATTTTGATGGGTCTCGTGTTATAACTACATTGTAGCGCATTGTTAGTGGTCTATTCTTCTCTGGCAATGAATAATATGTTGTAGCGCCCATAATAACAGTATGGTATGTTGTTAGGGTCTTAAAGAATTCTAAATCATCGCGGTTATTCCATTTGGGTAGTTTGCCGTTGCATCCGATACCACCGGTCTCATCTACCGCTAGAACCATCGCTATTTCTCGTTCTGTCATTTTATGTTTGGTCTAGTATGTTATAGTCTTTGCTCTTTATTCTATTATACAATAAATAAACATTTTGTCTCGCTGATTGGCATACCTGGATAATACATATTATATAAATAATAATGGTTTGCATCTGTAAATATAGGTGAGTTTGTATTTCTCCAGTAGTCGTGTATAATGGCCGAATGACTGGTTGTATCTATCATAAGTATTTCATATTTTTTGTTTTTCTTTGTATTCATAAGGTCTCGCAATGAATGTAAAAATCCGGTATAAAACAATTCTGTTGATGTGCAATTATTTACAGATGCTACCAGATGCACCGCATTTCCGTTATCCAGATTTTCATAATAGGTGAATGCGTCTTTAAAAATATAGACTGCATAGACCTCTCGACCAACGCATAACATATAAATATATAGTGTTTTTGAGACCACTCGCGAAATCATAGACCCGATACAATAGAAGCCCTGTATTTCAAATACTGATGTCTTTGTAAGACCCCCAATAAAATCATATAACAAGTCCATATTTTCCTTTGTAATTTGTGTTGCTATATGATGTTCGGGTAAGTGCGGAGGCGTGACTGGGCGGATATAATATGTGTATGAAGTGTAATTGCATAGTGGGACCACACCCTGGCATTCGCTGTTTTCTTTTTTGAAAAGTGAGACCTTTATTTCAGGGGTCTCGCTTCGTTGATTAAACTCGTGGCTTTGTATTAGTCGTGGAGTGAGTTGTTTTTCGGTATATTTGGTATCCATACATATATGGTCCCAGTAATAAACTGGTATTTTTTGTGTGCCATCTGCGAAGGGTCTCACAAAGACCTCGGCATTTGAAATACAGGGCTTCTATTGTATTGGGTCTATGATTTCGCGAGTGGTCTCAAAAACACTATATATTTATATGTTATGCGTTGGTCGAGAGGTCT
>JACCDO010698083.1_pt1 | contig 18221 bp, 8 predicted proteins | sample 7446101 | NCBI WGS metagenome assembly JACCDO01 (sample SAMN15323440, study PRJNA562643) | freshwater metagenome | isolation source: river surface water | place: USA:Blue River Watershed | collected 2017-08-16 | reverse complement strand
CAGAACCGTTATGTATACAAAGAAGATCATGAAATTACATACTTAATCAATCATATCATTATTCTACATTATACTTACATACATTACAAATCATTTCAATTTACAAATCAACTATACTGAATCATTTTAGTACTATTTACTTCATTACTTATTGGCCCCAAGTGAAAAAAAAGTCCCCAGAACCGTTATGTATACAAATAAGATCAGAAAATTACATACTTAATCAATCATATCATCATTCTACATCATACTTACATACATTACAAATCATTTTCACTTTACAAATCAACTATACTGAATGAAACATTTTAGTATTATTTACTTCATTACTTAAATAAGACATAAAGATACTTATGAATGACTATTAATGCTGGATATAAATGAAAGAAATAGTATATTACGGAATAAAAGTAGTAACTAATGTCGGGATGTAGTAGCTATGTTCAGGATTGAGTATATATATTTTCGGGATTTGAGTTTATATATATTGTTCGGGATTAAGTACTTATGTTCAGCATTGAGTAAGTAATGATTGTATCCAGTAAGTCGTATACTCGGCATTGATTAAGTTATGCTGGATATATAAAAAAAAGAATCTAATACTATTAAAATTTTGGTATCATGTAATTTTTCTGAAAGTGTATACTGTTCAACAGATGAGAAATAAAATACGACGGGATGAAACTGAATATTTTCGGAATTGAGATTAACTTAGAGTTATTAATATCGAGATTGAGTGCATGTATTCGGGATTGAGTATATATAAGTGTTGGATCGTCGTTACCATTTTTTATGTAGGTAGTTCTAGTGTCGGGAAGGATCTGCATACACTATTTACTTTTTTCAATAATATAAGATGACTAATATTATTTTATTATTATTACCCTATTATTAGATTATTATACAAGCTATCCCCCTTTAGAGTACCATGTGAGCAGGGATCTCCTATCGGCCGATACTTGGATTTGACATGAATGATGAAAAAAAAATACCAAAGGTAAAAAAGTAAATTTTGAACATATTCATATTTTTTGAATGGTTATAATATAAATAAGTGTTGTTCAATGAATATATATAATCAAAATAGGTTGAGTTTAGTATTAATGAATAATATTAAAAGTATTCAAAGCTTTAAATTATTATTAAAATCAAATTACAATAAAAGTAAATTATATTATTATTCATCAAATACAAGTAAAGAGAAATACAATTTTAGTCAAAGAAAATGGACACCTATATTAATTAATAATTTAAATATTTATATTAATGAAAAACATAAAATAGATATAAAAAATGATCAATGGAATGTATTAATACAATATTATTATGATAATATAAAAAATATAAAAAGTAATAATAATAATAAAGTAGATCATGATAATATAAATGATAATATAACTTTATTATTAGATTATTTTATTGATAATAAATTATTTGATAGAAATGATCATAATAAACTATATTTTGCTGAATATAAAAATGATTTATTATTAAATATAATTGATATATATTATAATATGAATAATAATTTAGGAATAAGAAAAATATTACAAATTATAACAAATATTATGAAAAATAATATTATTATATCAACTGATATAATTGAATATATGTATCATTTATTTGGTTCAAGATATCATAATGATATAATTAAATTAATAAATATATGGGTTGAAAGTCATAAAAATATTGTAAAAATCATTAATTTAGAAAATATTTCTAATGAAAATTTTGCTAAATTATTAATTGATCAATTATTATTATATGAAAATAATAAAAATAAGAAGAAAAAAAAGTTAAATAAATTTTCAACTTTATTAATATTTATATCACCAATACGTAAATCATTATCTCGTATTTATTTTCATACAAATTTAATAGTTTATTTTTATCAAAAATTTAATATAAAAGCAATTGATTATATTAATGATAATAAATTTGGTAGATACTTTAAAGAATGGAATAATATGAATTCATTTATTAATAATAATAAATATTCATCATATATTATTCGTTTATTAAATTATTCTAAAATAGAATTAATGGATAAAATGTATCATACTCCATTAATTATAGAAATTCAATCAAATGAAATAAAATCATATATTAATAATGAGAATAAAATCAAATTAAATAATAATTTATCAAATAATAATTTAAATATTATAAAATTCCCATTAAATGATGTAAAAGAATTAATTGATGTTGAAAAAATATTTACATTTAGTAATTTAGTGAAACATCAATTACATAGACCTATTAATATAAGTAAACAAATGAACAGAACAAATGAAATAAATAGTTCAAAAAAATTAGATAAAGATAAAGAAATTAATTATTATAAAAATGCATTGGAAGATATTAAAGTTATTAACAATCAATTATATACAATGGTTAATAATTATGAGCAAACACCTTACATATAAGTACATTATATTTGAAAATTAAAATCATGATCTAGCAAAAAAGAATCCATTAACTGTGTATTTTGTAAAAATGTTTCGTTGATTATACTATTTTCCTCTTTTGATACTTTATTTGGTAAATTATTATTATTATCCGAATTATTAAATATGTTAGAAATTTCTTCTACTTTACGTTTAGTTGAGACGGTGACCATATGATTTGATGAATGAGTAGTTAAATTATTAGATGCGAAATTTGGTAAACTTGATTCAATCTCATTAAGACCATTGTTGGAATCATAATCATTAACTCGTCTAAAACCTTGTAAAGCTCTTTTAGGTTTACTACATTCAATTCTGTATAATAATTCTCTTCGTTCAGTTGCTGCAGTTTGACCAGAACCAGTCCAATGTCTTACAATACAACTTGTATTTCCTTCAACCATTCTAGTAACAAAATCTAGAATAAAATCTTTATATAATTTTGAATCTAAATTTTCTTCTTTAATAATACGAAATATATTAGCAAATCCAATTAATTGAAATAATTCTGTACTTTTCTCAGAATCAGTAAAACATTCAACTTTTGCCCTTGGTTTTAATCTGCTATTTGATGAAGGATCTGATATAACTGTATTACTACTTCCGATGAAAAAATTAAATTCATAATAAACATTCAAAAAAGCATCAACATTTGTATATAATATACTGACAATTGAGTCAGGGATAAATTGATACATACGAATTATATATAATATTAAAAATGCAATTTGAAAACTAATACGTTTAGTATTTGTTACCGATGATGTTAATTTTTTACCATTTGCAGCTAATCCTCTCTTTAAACGTAGTGGCCAACCAGTATCAGCATTAATTTTTTTTAAACCCAACACACTAGCACCAATATCTAAAGATAAATCCAATGTTAAATTTTGTGGATTATTATTATCAATTCTATTTAATGCATATGATATAATATGTGAATCCATTTTAACAATATATTGAAAAAATAACTTTTGAAACTCTATATCTTCACGAAAATCTTCACCACATGCTTCCAGTTTTATAAAATTAAATATTCCTTTTTGTAATTCAAATGATTTAATGTTATATACGTCTGAATTTTGTTGCTTTTCGATTGATTTTTCAATAATATCACGAATCCCATTACCAAATGATGTCAATAATAGTTGTGGATTCGAAATTGGAAATAAATTATATTTAGAATTACTATTACCAGCGTATAATAATGGGATGTCACTTGCAACATCCGCCAATATATCAATACTTGATGTAATTTGGAGCATTTAAAACAAATAGAACTCTTTGCAAATAAAGGTTTAGCAATATATTGTAGTGTACTTCAAACGATATCCAACAATTCCTGGCTACTTTTAACTTTTGCTTCCTTTTCCTGAGTAAGGTAGAGGGGAGGAGAATGCGGTCCTCGCCCAAACGCAACTATTTCCTGGGACCGGTAGAGAAAGTTAATGTTTTAAGATTTTATTTTACATTTACACACAATTCAATACATTTATTAATGACATCATTCCAATCACAATGCATAAAAATTCCAAATTCATCATATTTTGATAATTTATTTTTCACAATCCTTGGACTTGTTACACCAGTTGCGAAACGTGCAATATGATATGGATCATCAGTAGATAAAACACTATTCTTGACTAAATTAATAATTTTTTGCCATTCAATTAAATCAATAGGCATATTATAAACATTCATTTGATTTGATAATCTCAATATTTTTTCTTTATCTATTTTCTTTTCTTTGATCCTAATATTATCTTCAAAGTATTCACCAACATAGTTCCATATATCATTAGAATTATTTAAACAAGTTCCTTTGATTAATAATTCTATAATTTCATCAATTCGAACTAGAGAACGCTTTTGATTTTCTATTGAATTTACTGTTAACATATTAATAATATCATTGTTATTACTATTACTATGTAATTTAAATCTATTGTATATTCTTGATAATCCACCATTATTGCAAATTTTAATTGATATAAATACGCTTATTGCTGATATAATTTCTTTTGGTGTTACTGAATATTCATTTGCTAAATCAATTGTATTAATTTCGATCCATTTACGTCTTGGATATTTTATATTTTGTTCCATGATGTATCTACCAATTTTTTCGCATAATAACATTCTATTTTTTGATATTTTTACTACACTATTACTATTAGGTATAATATTTATAGATGTGTCGTCAATATTATCATTCATATCGTAATATTCAACATTATCATCGTCAACAACAACTGAAAAGTCGATATAATTATCACTGAATGATGGTAAGAGTAATAATGATTTTAATTTATCTTCATCAATAATAGATACTTTAAAAATTCCATATAGTGGTGTTAATTCAGTGATTATATCATTTTGTATCAGTTTTGCCATCATTAAACGTAATTGTAATTCATTAATATCACACTCATATGATAAATCATAATAACTAATATACATTACATTAGTATCGATTAATGATGGAAATCCTTTAGATGCATTAAATATGATATCAATAAATTTTTTAATATAAATATATTGCGGGGTAAGACCAAAAATTTGATTTTTTATTGCAGGTATATCAGATTGTGCTAAAAATGCTAAACAATATGATTCTTTGTCATCTCTGCCAGCTCTGCCAATACCTTGCACATAATCCTCTATACTTCTAGGTAAATCAAAATGAAAAATATAACGAACATTATTACAGTCAATACCCATTCCAAATGCAATTGTTCCAACAACAATAGGATTAACAGTATTTAATGAATTATTTATTTCATTATTTTCATTATTATTATTATTATTATTATTATTTAAAAACCATGATTCAATTTTTTCTCTCTCAACAGTTTTTAATCCAGCATGATATGCACGAGCATTAAATCCTTGATCAACAAGATCTGATGCTAATCTGTCGGCTAATTTTTGTCTACTTACGTAAATAATTATAGAACCAGTATTATTGTTATTATAAAATAGATTTAAATTTTCAATTATTTGTATTCTTCTTGTATCATAGTCATCATTAGGTCGTAATAAACTAATAACTTTTAAATTTAAATTTTTTCTGACAGATGGTAATCGAACAATATTACTTGTATCGATACCTAATCTAATACTTATATCGTCTGCAACTCTTTTAGTAGCAGTTGCTGTTACTGCTAGTTTTACTTGTGCTTTTGATATATTAGCAAAATGTGATAGTCTTAAATAATCTGGACGAAAAGCATGGCCCCATTCTGATATACAATGAGCTTCATCAACAACAAACATTGATACTTTTTTATTAAGAATAATTTTACGAAATGATTCGTTATTAAATCGTTCAGGTGATACATATAAAATTTTAATTTTATCTGTAATAATATCAATAATTGTTTGACGAATTTCATCAATATTCATACTACTATCTAATCTAGCAGCTGAAATTCCTTGTTGATGTAATATATTTACTTGATCTCTCATCATAGCTAATAATGGACTAACAACAATTGTTATTCCATCTAATAATTGTGATGGTAACATATAACATAAACTTTTGCCAGCACCAGTTGGTAATATGGCTAATGTTGATTTAGCTTCTAAAATATTTTGAACTACCTGTCGTTGACCAGGACGAAATTTTGAAATATTTTTAAATAACTTCGGCAGCATATTACTCTCAATATGTAACATTAACGAATCTAATTTTTCATCTTTTATTCCGTTGTTATAGTCATTAACTGAAGCATGGTATTTTATTTTATTCGTTATAAATTTATGACAAAAAAACGAAATAGAGACATTTACTAATGATAATATTATGAGTATTAAAAATATTTTCATCTTTCCTTCCAATAATATAAAATCATAGATGACACTTTGAGAACCTGAGTAACTTACTTTGTTGTATACATTATTTTGTACGGTGTAACAGTAGGTCGCCGAAACATGTCTTGAAGAAATTTGCATCAAAAATGAAGATAAGGTTCCGCTTTACAAATATAACAAAGATCTTCTAAATTTGATAACATCAAACCCTTGTAAATTTTATCGCAGAAGAAATGTGGCAACTTTCTAATTGAACTTGATTACAGTTTTGTAATTATAAATAGACTGGTCAAGGCCAAAGATTTCAGAATTGGCCGCAAAGCTAAACAGGAACTTAGAACCTACGAATGCATTTTAAAGTCGACGCAATCGTAAACGCAAACCATTTAACTTAACCCGTTTAAGAAGTGAAACCATCTATATTTAATGCATTTAATGCATTATTGTTATTTCTCGTGTATGTAAAATTTGTAATGTCGACTTTTAATCTAAATAAAACACTAGACGAATCAAAAGATGATTTTTATGCATCTGATACTGTTCGTCATATTAATATAAGTCGTGATGATAGTTCAATTATTGGTGATACTCATGCAACTATTAATTTACATTCTCCTATAACTAGAAATAGGACAAAGTCATTGAACAGTTTTACTCCAAGAACTAAGATTAATTTTAGAAATAGTATATTAAATTCTTCTGTTGGATCTCCTAAAAGTCTTGGTGTTCCAGGTTTAGGTTACGATTATACTAAAAGTACAGAAGATAATTATTGTATTGATGCACCTATATTTGTTGGAAAATATGCGAAAGAAAGAAGTTTGTTAGATTATACATATCACAAGTATTATTCTGAACAAAGACAATTATTACATGATAAATTGGTTGATTTATTTTTGCATACTATTGTTGTTAGTGGTGAAAATGTATGCGAATGTCCTGTTGAGCCATGGTTAGTATTTACTGCTGGTTGTATGGGTGCTGGTAAAGGGCATACAATTGAATGGTTATATAAAGAAGATTTGTTTCCATTAAATGCATTTGTTCGAGTAGATCCTGATATTTTACGCGAATTATTACCTGAAACAAAATCTTATATTGAAATTGATCCAATAAAAGCTGGAAATTTTACCCAAAAGGAAGTAGGATATATAGCTGAAGTATTAAATAAAGTAGCATTAGGATTAGGCAAAAATGTTTTAACTGATGGATCGTTACGTAATGCACAATGGTATATTGAATATATAACATCATTGAAAAGGGAGTATAAAAATTTGAAAATTGCTATTATTTATGTGACAGCTAGTATTGACACAATATTATTACGAGCAAGAAATAGAGCGGCAACCACTGGGAGAGTTGTTCCTGAAGACATAATTTTAGACACTTTTAATCAATTACCTAAATCAATAGAAGCTTTATCTCCCTACGTTAATTATGTTGCAGCTTTTGAGAATGAAAATGAAAATGATCCGCTAATATTATTTTCAGCAAATGGTAATGATGCATCTACAATTGTACACACTTTATCTAGTGGAAATTTAGCTGAATTAGCTGAGTTAGCAGAATTAAGTATAAATAATGATGGTGGTGTTGCATATAATATATATTTTAATAAATTTGATGGAAAATGTCATATAGATCAAAGTTCAGATTGGAAAGAAAAGTTTAGACTCACTTGGGAGATGACTTGTCCAATTTGATAATGTATAAATTGTATCATGAAAAATATATTAATTTACAAATCTGATATATCTGAACTGATTGAACTATCATCACTATCTGATCCTGCAATTTTACTCCTGTTTGCTAATATTGCAGCAATAGCGACATTTTGATTAGAGATGCTTTTTCTTCCAGCTGAAGTGGCTACAATTGAACTCTCATTTCTTTTACGCAATTCTTGTTTTCCATTGGAAATTTCTAAGAGCAATTTATTCCGTTTATTCATTGTTGAGTCTCTTGGTTGATCCTCATAATTTGTTTCTTTTAAGTTATCTATTGATGACTTTTGTATTGCAGCAAATAATGAACGACGTGGAGGATGTGATTTATAATCTGGTGGTGGTGGTAAATCATCCTCGTCATCACGAGGAGTCGATGGAGGTGGTGGTAAATCGTCTTCATTATCAGGAGTTGGTGGTGGTGGCTCTAAATCATCTTCATTATCAGGAGTTGGTGGTGGTGGCTCTAAATCATCTTCATTATCAGGTGTTGGTGGTGGTGGCTCTAAATCATCTTCATCATCTGGTGGTGGTAAACTATCATCTATACTTAAATCATCAGATGGTGGTGGACCTATACTTTCTGGTGTTGATATGTCACTTTTTGAAGATGACACAATATTTTTTATTGAAGCTCTTTTTGGTGGAGTTATACTTAAAAGTCTTTTTGTTGATGATGCTTTTACAGTTGCTATTGATCGCCGTGAAGAATTAAAAGGTAATGTGAATTCATCAACTTCTGGTCTAGGAATCATATTATCTTTGTTAAATTTGTTGTTCATAAATGCATTACTAGGTATTGTATTAGGTATATCAAACGTTTCGATGTTTATGTTCATTATATGACTAGTTGAAATTCTTCTGGCTGTTGTAATATTTGCTTCGTGTAAATTATTAATATCTGCATCAATTTCTTTTTTCTTTGCATTAATATCATATATAATTGCATCCATATTTTCAGCATTGATTAGTTCATGATTGAATGAAGATCGCCTCGTAGCACTAGCTCTCGCATTCCCTAATAACAATTTTGGTTGTTCGTCTTTCTTTTCACTATCATTATTAAATAAATGTGCTAAACTTGATCTTCTTCTAGTTTTTAAATTAGGTATATCTTCAACAGTGACTGATTTACTACTCTCTTTGAGTGAAATTTCAATATTATCCTGAACATTATTTATTATGGCTTTTTTCTTTTGTAGTAGACGTTTGAGTTTTTTACTTTTTTTATCTCTGCCTGGTGGTGCTGACGTAATTATAGGGGCACTATATACTTGTTCATCAACATTAAGAGAACTAATATTGTTCACTAAAACACTTTGTCTTTTTTTTTGTTTACCATTCTTCTGATTTGTACTTAATGCAGAATTCAAAGTTAGTGTGCTTGACAATAAATTTAATGAATTGTACAAATTAAATTGTTCTCCACCCTGTGTTTTGTTATCATCGAAATTATTGGTAGAATCAGTATCATCAAATGGATCATTATTCATTACACCCGATTCATTTATAGTACCTAGTGTATTTGTCACTGTACTTGCCCTAAACATGTTACCAAACATAGATGCTTTTCTCAAACTATTAGTAATGTTACCGAAAGTTGATTGTCTTGTATTATTGATTTGGTGGGATTTGTCATTTACTTTATTAGTGTTTTCGATGTTTTCATGACTATTAGTTTCTTTAGACTCGTTTGCATCAATTTTTTTAGTATCCACATAACCTTTAAGTGCATTTAAAAATGATGTTACTATAGAACTTTTTGTGTCGATATTATTCTTTTTATTCATGATATTTTTATTATAATCTCTTTTTGGTTTATCAATTTTTAATTTCTTTTTCATATTTTTATCTTTTTTATCTTTCTTTGCTTTAACTTGTCTCGCTTTTTCTGCCATCATCCATTCTTTAAAAAATAAATCAGGATTTGAATACTTATTATTATGTTTTATATCACTAAATATTGGTAATGGATTACATTTATCATGTTGCTCTAACAAATGGGTTGGTAAACAATCCCTTGTTAATACTGTTGGAATAAAATTATGATTTGTTTCGTGTAAATAACGCTCTTTTGCTTTTAAACCATTATGCCCATATCCAATATCAATTAATGCAGAACGTTTTATTGCTTCGGGTAATAGTTTATTTCTTAAATTATTTGTTTTTAACTTTATATGTTCTATTCTATTACTTGTATCTTGTGCCAAAACCGTTAAATTATCAAATATTTCCATTGAATATGATGCTAAATAACTTATTTGTTGTAAATTTCCAAGGAATGAAGACATTCGACGATCTTGTAACAATGTTTCGATGCTAGTTTCGTCTAATATATCATGATAAAATGCTGAATTTGGAGGAAGTATTAAATCCATTGTGAATAGTGTTTAACAAAAAAGATAGAGATATGATGCTGTTTCACAAACTCTCAATAATTGAACCTATTTTTTTTATTTTTTCAGTTCAGTTTGAGTTCCGAGTTCAGAGATCCCTTCATCAACAGATCCCATAAAAACTGCAGAAAAAGATGATTGTACTAATAATACTAGCAACAGTTATATAGAAGAAACAGGTTTCTTTCTGCGGCAGTTTATCGAAAAAATATGTAATTGATCACGTAAAAATAATACGTATAATGAAGTGTCTGTTATTTTCTATATCTATAAATACTCAGAAATAGCTGTTCCATTGATCGAAAGTGTAAATCGACATTTTTTGTTTTTTGGAATAAACGAACCGGTACCGGTACCATCGCCAAAACGAAGGTGAAACGATATCAGTGTTTTTAGTGTGTTGTGGTGCGCGCGGGGTATTCTAGCTTGTTCAGTCGACTAAAGTTGGTTGAACCTAATGTCACATGCAGTAGCTATTCATCTAAAACCAAATGGTCGTTATAATAAACAATTACCGATATCGTATTATGAAAAGACTTTAGCAACTGAATATGCGACAAATTATCTCGAATCTATGAATGCTTATCCTACACCTAGTAATATCCATCATGTATTAAAAGAATTTCCAATTAATAATAGTTTAATACTTCCGGTTTGGTCACGAGAAACTGTTTTTATAGTGCCTGGGACTACTTCAAAAGAAGCAGAAAAATCTGGTATGTTACAATCGTTACAAAGTGGAAGACCAAGTATTAAAGTAAATGAGAAAAAACAAAAAAAAGGTCATAATTATGGACAAAGTAACTTTAAAAATGTTCCAAAAAATGGAGTGAATGTTACTATTGATCCTATAAAGGAAGAAAATTGTAATACAGATGAAATAATTGAAGGCAATGCATATTACAGTGTTATTGGTACAATAGAGACCGGGGAAAGTCAATTGAAAAATGATATAAAAGAACAAGTCAATAATAAATCTGATGCTAAAATTGATGCATTTTTACGTAAAACGCAAAAAGGGCGTAATGTCTCTTGGTGTACTGTAGATACTTTTGAAATATATGACAAACTATTAGAGAAACTAGGAGCAAAAGAGGTCGTTAAGGCACCATTTAAGAAAATGTTGACACCACTGGTGTTTAATGACGATCAAATAGGAATCCCTTTAGGTAGATTTTGTGCTTCTATTATGGATTACGCACCATCTATAGCTGCTGACGAAACTGGTAAAGCATATGAAAAAATTTTAGATATTCTAACTAATGTCGATTCATTACGTTTGTATGGATTACTTAGTCATTATTGCTATTGGAATATAATCCATCCATTTGCTAGAAGAACTTTACTAAAAGTTGAAAAATATGGTATTGATGTACGAGAAAGTTACTATGATAATGATGACTCATCAGAAGCTGAAAATATTTCATTATCTTCAACTACATCGTTGGAACCTGCTGAAAAGGAATCATTGTTTTTACAATTACAGCAATGTTTTACCTCTTTGCAAAAAAAATTAGGTTATAATTACTTTGCATTAACTTCTGGATACCAAGCTTTAATTGCATGTTGTCATTATGTTGTAGATGAAATTTTAACAATTGTATATCCATGGCTACTATCTAAATATGATAATCCAAAGAAAAGTCGATCAAAAATTAATGTTAATGATACTGATTCTACGAATCAAGAAATATCACATGTTAATAATATGACAGAAAATATTTTATTTAATGATAAAATTAATAATTCAAGTGATAATAGAAATAATGATGATAAAAATCTATTTAATTTGAGACTACAGATAAGAAGGTTGTTACATCAAGCAATATCTGATGTTATTGACCCGTCAAGAATTTATACTTCAACAATGATAGCTGCATCAAAAGTTGACACACATAAAGAAATTCGTCGAAATAAATGTGACTTGTCGCAATATTATTGTACTAGTGTTTCAACAAGAGCTGTTTTTAGTGATTCTACTGATCCTAATTTAAGAAAATTTTTATCTTCAGGGGCAAGTAATGTTTATGTTCCAGTGCCAGGAATTAATAATCCTACTCATAATAATAATTTGGGTTTACAAGTACATAATTTGATTGATGAGGCTATTTCTGGTGATTCAAGCAATAACCGGAATGCTCGTATAAGCGAAGAATCGTATGACCATAAACATAACCATTTAAGTGAAAACAGTATAGACTCCAACAGTAATTTTATTATTTCGTCGAAGAAAAAAAAGTCTTTGGTTGATCAGTTAAAGCTAGCAAGATCGTTAAGAAGTTCAGAAGCCTATTCAGTAGATCATGATATTATTGAAGATAATAAATTCTGTAGGCAAAATAATCATACTATAAGTAATATTGAAGCAAATAGTGACATACCATATTTTAATAGAACGAGACTGGATTTTAAAAAATTATTTAAAACGAAAATAGTTTTAAATAATTCTCGTGAGCATAGTAGAAATTATAACAGATTCGATGAGAAGACGAATGAGATTTCTGTAAATGATGCGAATTCTGTGAAGGATGATCGTTCCTTAATAGATAATAATAATACGGATGTTCAAATTTCAATAAAAGCAAAGTCATCGTTATTAAATTTATTAATTGATAAGGCAACGATATCGTCACCGTTTCACACTAAATATTTACTTAAAAAGGAAGTAAGGAAACAAAAACTAAAACGTATATAATATAATTACGACAAAAAATCTAAAATATCAATGTAATTCTTGTAGAATAATATTTTCTTTTGTATCCAATGATAAAACTTTATTACAAAATGATCTCACACTTTCTATTTGATGTGTAATAATCAGTAATGTTGTATTATTTTTCGACCAGATTTCATTTAATACTTGATAAAATATTTCTTGTGCAATAGGATCTATTGATGAGGTACCTTCATCGCATAATATAATTTTAGATTTATGCAACAATGCTCGACTTAAACACATTAATTGTTTTTGTCCTTGTGATAAACTATTATCTTTTAAATTCATATTCAAAATATTGTTTATATCGGACCTATTCCAGTCATTAATAGTTGATAAAAATCCACTTTTTGTCATAACTTCGTATAAATCATCATCACAGTACTCATTTTTTGGATCCAAATTCATTCTTATTGTACCGTGAAACAAAAATGCCTCTTGTGGTATAGCACAAATATATTCTCTCAATAATTTCCGAGGAATTGATTTTAACTCGCAATTTCCTATCGATATTGAACCATCAGTATAATCTATCATGCGTAATAAAACGGAAAAAAAACTAGATTTACCAGAACCACTTTTACCTATAATAGCTACACGATCACCAGCGTTTATTTTTATTGAAATATTATTTAAAATATTGTGTGAATTTGACTTATATTTCATGCATAAATTTTCCATAACAATGACATTATTAGGAATGCTAGAAATCATTACACCAGTATGTTTATTTTCAATATCTTCAACATAATCCATAAGTGGGGTAATCAAATCGTCATCGCTGTTGTTACTTTTATTTTTACTGTTGCTGTCACTGTCGCTTTGTTGTTCATCATAATTTTCAGGAATCAAATGAGAATATTCCATAACTCTCTCGACACTTATCATTTCTTGTTCAGTTTCAGTTAACGAACCAACTAATCCATTTAAATTGTTTACGATTGATAGTGAATAAACCAATGATATCCCTACTAAGCCAGCACTTACGGGTAAAACATTATATGTTGACATTAAAGTGGCTGATAAAGCTAACGATGTTGCAATAATAGCTCCTAATATTTGTAATCTTATGCTTAACCAATTAGATGCTGCATTGGACATTAGTACTACACGAAACAATTTATCTAGCTTCTCATATAAAATATTTTCATAGTATATTATATTTTCCTTGCCTAATGATCTAATTGTTGGTCCATTTGATATACAATCAGATAATAATGAATACAATGGTGAACGATTAATCGATTCCAGTCTACGCAATTCACGGCTTGTGCAACGATAATAAGACTGCAATTTATAATAATAATATCCAACCAGTATTAATATTAATATTATGATAGGATCAGTTATTGAAATAACCACAAAAGTTCCTAGTAATACAAATACTTGAGCTAAAACAATATTAAGCATAAATGGCAATGAATCATCAATGCAATATATATCTTTGCCTAATCGATTGACTATTCTACCTAATGAGGTACTGTCAAAAAAATTGATATTAGTATTAAAAACACTATGAATTAGATCCAAAAATATTTTTTTTGCCGCCACCATACCCCCATATGCAAATAAAAATGATCTTAGTAAGGCAAAAACAACATTAGCAATAACCAAAATACCACTGTAAAAAATAAACTGATTTGGTGTAAAGTCTGTAGTGTGTGCTGCCCAATAAGCATACCAAAATGCAATAGAGTTGGCAGATGCTTGCATTAAGAATGTAACAATTAAAATCAAAATACTTAATTTCATTCCAGGTGCTTCAAAATATGACATATAAACTTTCATATTAATTTTACCTATATTTTATGAGCCAAATATTTTAGTATGTAAATAGTATGGAATATATACGATTTTTATTACCTATTTCTACTCTTTCTAGTTTGTCTACATTATTGTCAGATTCATCATTATCCTCATTCGACGTTTTCACCTTGTCATTATTCATATTACTATTAATTTCTACCGGAGTAGAGTCATCTCGTAATAATTTTGTAAACAATTCATTATTGTAATTAGCATTATTACAAATTTCATCATATGATCCTTGGCATAAAATCTTTCCTTGTTTTAATACTGTAATATTATTCACATTTTTCACATTTAGTAAATGAATTGAGTGAGTAGTAATTATTATAGTTCTATTTTCCAATCTACTTAGTAAAACTAAATAGTTCATAACTGTGGTAGCAGTAGTATAATCTAATGCTGCAAATGGATCATCTAATAATGCTATAGTAGAAATTCCTAATCTTAATGAATATAATGCACGACAAATACCAATTCTAAGTCGCTGTCCACCACTTATTGTTTGGCCCCCACTTCCTAATTCTGTTAATTCTTGTTTTGACCAACTTTTAATATCTAGGTCTATTGACACTCCTTGTATAATTTCGCGAAAAATAATGTCATTATATTCATTTCCCATTATAATATTATCTATGACATTGGCAGAATGTAGCACAGGGACTTGAGGACAATATGATATATTATTAGCATGAACATTAATTATTCCATTCTTCAAATATGTTTCTCCTAGACAACTTAAAAGAAATGAAGATTTCCCAGTAGCAACCTCACCGACAATTACTACTAGTCCGCCAGCACGATCTTTATCAATTTTCGACCTCCAACTATTTATTGATAATTGAAAACTATCATCTGTAGAATTCAAAACAAAATTAGCATCATATATCTCTATTTGACACTTATTATTAGATGTTACATTGCTACTATTTTCATTATGATACTGGCGATCATTCATAGTATCATTGACCATAAGATAATCGTCTAATACCAATGAAGTCTCATCATAATTTAATAAGATATTTATAATTCGATTGAGTGATACAGTTGCTTCAATAAATCCATTTATTATCCATGGAAATGCATTCATGGGATAAATTAACATATTTAGTAATGCAATAGTTGTAAATACTTGTTGTGGTTTTATTTGTCCGTGTACTAATATTGTAGTTGTAAAAACCGCAAATGGAATGAGGACAGGGGTTGATGCCCAAAGGAAAACACAAATTGCATCTAAGTATTTTCTCCATCCCAAATATATTAATTCATTTTTTCTCTCTTCGATACATGATTTCAATAAATAGCTTTCTAGACCGCACATTTTTATAGACCTAATATACTTAATGCCTTCAGTCAAAATAGATATTCGTTTATCTTTATGTAACATTAAAGATTTCGTTGCAATATTAATTTTTTTTGCAATTACTGTATTTATTGGTATCATAATAAATATTATAACGATACCAGAAATAAAACCAATAGAAACTTGTTGATATAGAAGTAAAAATGCTATAATTATTTGTAGGGGTAACATCCATAAATCATGAAATGATTTAACTACATTAGCGACTTGATCCACATCTACCTGAACTAAATTGACTAACTTTGCTGTTGAAAGATTTAACGATGCACAAGCATAAATTGGAAGTGTTAACGATCTTCTGAAAACAATGCTAGTTAATGCACCTTTAATCTTTATTTGCATAACACTTGAATGAATATTGAAAATTATGTTTAATACTGCAGTTATTATGAAACTAGTAAATAGAGCAAAAACCAAAAGTAATCCGGTAGAAATATTCGCTGCAGTTGGATTAGATTGAATATATGATACCATTTGACCTAATAAAAGTGGTCCGCTAAATGATATAAGACATAATAATAACTTGATAAAACCTAAATAAAAAAATGTCCATCCATATATTTTAAATCCAATTTTTAAAAATAAAAATAAATTTTTATAAGTAGATTTCATATCATTTGGACGATTTAATATATTTACTTTCTCTCTACCACTTTCATCATGAACACTAACCAATTTACGATTATTTTCACTAGATATTATGGTATTAATTTCATTATTCATATCTATCATTTCTAAGGTATTATATTTTGAAGTATAATATATTGATAAATCAGGTAAATCATCAAGACTTAATTGTCTCGAATAACCTATTTCAAATACTTTATTAAGCCATGTAAACAAAATAGATTTACTAACATTTGGTTGATGAGTACCAAAAATATTATTCTCATCGTTGGATTGTTTTATGCTATTATTACTACTACTTATATTAATGTCAATACTTTTAAAGCAAGTAAAAAATAATCTGTAATCTATTCTACTCCACCAAGCATTGCATATAATGGAAATTAACATAGTTATAATAAACATGACTATACCATCAAGAGTTTTTATTTTGGGTATCTCATTAATATCGTCTTTATTAAATATTTTTTTGACATAAATATCAAACATAAACCATGAGATATATACTATTTCTATTATAGAAATAATAAGTCTAATATAATTTATTTGTTCTTTTACCAAAATATCATCATTATCATAAATCACAAAGAATATACGAATAAACCAACTTATACATGTAAGAAAAATTGCAATTAAAGGCCATAAACCATCACTTTTAAGTATTAATTTACTAACTAATATCAATATTATAACATATACTAATATTATAATTGATAGTATATATTTTTTTAGTACAAGATTTCGATTTACATTTGGATCAAATAATAAACGTTGCTTTTTTTTATAATCTAAATATTTTCTAATATTACCAGTACTGAAAAAGGAATTAATTTGTTCGAATGTAGTAAAAAAGTTGCATAGTCCTATAAACACGCGAGAAATTAAGTGAGTAAGTAAAGATCGTAAGTAAGTAGTTAGTAAGGTACCTAGAATGAAAATTACTATAAACTGTTTTCGATTAAATAAATTCGCAATGTGTTGATCAATAGCCTTAAACATTTTCAATTATGCGATAAATTAATATGAAACACTGAAACTTCAAACTAACTCATACAGTCAAATAATTCTACTAATTTATGCGCCTCTTTCCTCGATTTTGACTTTCAAGCAGTAAGATTTCTTTTTTATAGACTCCGTTACAACATAAAGATCAATTGAACACAGAAACCTTCGCAAAAGTTCAGTTCTCTCTTCTATGAAGTTCTATCGCGGTTCGCTTCTCCGATTGGGTGTGGATGATTTCCAGGATTTTGAAAATCGCCGAACGATTCGGAACGAATGAGGAAAGATCAAGGAGGAAAGGAAAGCTTGTTAAAGACATTTATATTT
>JACCDO010566979.1_pt1 | contig 18222 bp, 13 predicted proteins | sample 7446101 | NCBI WGS metagenome assembly JACCDO01 (sample SAMN15323440, study PRJNA562643) | freshwater metagenome | isolation source: river surface water | place: USA:Blue River Watershed | collected 2017-08-16 | reverse complement strand
GTGAGTGAGTACCTCAGCAAGTTCAACTCGTTGGATAGGTAGTCAGAGATAACCGTTTGCAGCACAGCGAACATAAAAGGCGAGCTGTTATGATCGTCAGTCTCTTCCTTGGCATTACCTGAGTGAGTGAGTGAGTGAGTGAGTGAGTGAGTGAGTGAGTGAGTGAGTTACCTTTAGCTCCAATTTTAGCAAATGTGCGAACCAAGCGAGGGTAATGCACCGCCACCTGCGGCTCGCGGTCCACGTACATACAACGCAGAATGCGGCAGACCGGCGCCTTGAACTTGTTGGGGATAAACTCGTTCTTCAATATTGATATCAACAAATCATAACCTAAGTGAGTGAATAAGTGAGTGAGTAAGTGAGTGAGTAAGTAAGTGAGTAAGTGAGTGAGTAAGTGAGTGAGTGAGTGAGTGAGTGAGTGAGTGAGTGAGTGAGTACGGAATATTTTCTCCAGGATATTGATGGAAACGTAGTTGCGGTCGATGCATAAGTCGGCCACCAAATAAAGTTCCGCGATCAGGTACCGCGCCACCTGCTTCTTCCTTTCGTTGATATCACTTAGTTTCTGCACCACAGCACTTTGCCGACCACCTGAGAAAGAACAAGTGAGTGAGTGAGTGAGTGAGTGAGTGAGTAAGAGTGAGTGGGTTAGGCTACCAAATATGGACACACGTCTTCCCGAGGTCACACTTTTCCTGTTGGACCGGTCCACGGGTTTCTTCTCATCTTCAATGAGCTTCGGCGCTTCTGCGGGCTGTGAAACACTTGCTTTCTTGGCCACTATGCACCCGGCCAGCACGTGGAACGGTACCGGGTCAAAGGAACCGAACAGCTCCATAAGTGCATACCTCTCTGATGCTCGCCATGTAAGCAGCACCTGTGAGTGAGTGAGTAGGTGAGTGAGTGAGTAGGTGAGTGAGTGAGTAGGTGAGTGAGTGAGTAGGTGAGTGAGTGAGTAGGTGGGTGAGTGAGTGAGAGAGTGTGTGTACCTGCGGCAGTCCGTCAGTCATCACATCATAAGACAGTATTGCATCTGTGTCCACGTTTGAGGTTTTGGGAAAGTACACGTCACGTTTGGCCCTGAGGGAGTAAGTAGGTAAGCGAGTAAGTAGGTAAGCGAGTGAGTGAGTGAGTACCAGATATACTTCCTTGTCATGGAATCAGGTAAAAAGTTAATAACGACACTGTTCGTTGGGGTACCAAGTGTTTCACTACCAAATAATGCCTGAGTTGAGAGTAAACAGTGAGTGAGTGAGTAAGTGAGTGAGTGAGTGTGACGCACCTGAACGACCATTCTTTGCGTAGAATCCACACCAATAGGACACGTGCAAGTCGACTGCAGCAACTTAATGAAGGTAACGGACATCTCGGTGGTCACCAGCATGTTCACCAGCATGTCGATCTCCGTCTGGCGCACTTTCGTTTGGATTATATGCAAATTGTCAGAGAATATCTCCTCCAACACACTCACCGCGGCTGGCTGCTGCTTGACGTGGTTCATTATCGTCAGGAAGCGATCACTGATGAGTGAGTGAGTAAGTGAGTGAGTAGGTGAGTGAGTAAGTAAGTGAGTGAGTGAGTGAGTGAATACCTGATGTGCACTTGATTCATGTGTGAGTCTTTTATGCAGATCAAAAGAACACGGAAACAAGCTCGTGCGACCTCTTGCGATGTAGTTATAGTTCCAAGCTCCGCCTTCTCATCTACCCCTGCGTAAGTAAGTAAGTAAGTAAGTGAGTAAGTAAGTAAGTGAGTGAGTGAGTGAGTGAATGAGTGAATGAGTGAGTGAGCAAGTACCTATAGTCTTGACGGCATCCACTAGCTTGGTGGACGATCGTCGCATGGAAACCCTGCCCTGCGGCGCGATTTGTATAAGCGACGCAGCTACTGCAGCAGACGAACCATTCACCGAATTTTGACTGGCCTCTGAGCCACCTGGTACATGCGCAGTCCCACTACCGCGGCGTAAGATGGCTTCGCGAGGGCGACGGAGGAAATTTCCCCAACTGCTTGTGACTAGCTTACTCCCACCACCATCCACACTGTTCTTGCGCACTGGGGTTGCAGGCGCATCTCGCCCACTTAAACGACCTAATCAGGGTGAGTGAGTGAGTGAGTGAGTAAGTAAGTGAGTGAGTGAGTAAGTACGTACCTGATGACTCGGGTGTCTTCTTCATTGACATGGTAACTAATTTCGTAATATTCGAAAGTAAGTCCATCGAGGTAACGCTTGATTTGGATACCGGTGAATCCGCCGCATCGCCGTCCCCACCCGCCTTCTCCTTGGCATCCTCGTCATCCGACCTAGTCGGCACACTTTTCACACTATCTTTGCGGCTAACACCTGAAGCGCCGCGCCGCAAATCCCTAATTTGCAAGTTTACACTTCCTCTTTCGCCGTCGACCCGAGTCGCATTCTTGATCACGTCAAACGCCTGGTTGCCGCACAAATCAATGATGTCCAACAGCAGGTCAATAACCCCTAGGAGTGAGTGAGTGAGTGAGTGAGTGAGTAGGAGTGAGTAGGAGTGAGTGAATCATACCTTGTTCTCTCATCATTGTCTGCCGGTAAAGTTGGTTAGAGTAATCTACTACTGAACTCATCCCAGGTGTGCGCATCGCCCTCTCATCAGACACACTGAACTTGCCTTCTGCGGAGATGAACATCCGCAGCGTGTCCAACATCATCACCATCGACTTGGTGAACGTGGACATTGCAGAGTACTACAGCAAGGGAGTAAGTAAGTAAGTGAGTAAGTAAGTGAATGAGTGAGTGAGTGAGTGGGTGAGTGAGTGAGTGAGTGAGTAAGAGAGTGAGTGAGTGAGTAAGTGAGTGAGTGAGTGAGTACCTTATCGTCTTTAGCATTTTTTATTTGGGCCAAGTTACGTAAATTGGCGGCAGCATCTACACCCACGAAGATATCGGTCCCAATATGTCTCAGTAATGCAGAAGAAGACACGAAAGTCAAAGCTAAGTAAGTGAGTAAGCGAGTGAGTGAGTGAGTGAGTGAGTGAGTGAGTAAGTGAGTGAGTGAGTAAGTAAGTGAGTGAGTGAGTGCATACATGAAGTAATATCAAACTTCCCGCAGCATTCGAAGCTCAACTTCGCCACATCGTTCTTGTGGGCCACCGCGTGTCCGTGGTTGGTTTGACTTACACTGCTGGATTTGTAGGACAAGTAAAAGCCGTTGGTGTCGGCAAGGTGAAAGTTGCAATCCTAGTGAGTGAATGAATGAGTGAGTGAGTGAGTGAGTGAGTGAGTAGTGGGAGTCGCACCTCTTTCCAATAGGCGTTGTCATCCGAGGTCGCCGCGTCATTAAACACAACGAACGAAGACGCGTCCATGCGCGACGCCACCGCGTACAAGCCCTCGAGAGTCATCTTTAGGTAGAATTTCGTGTTCAAATCCCGCAATATTATGCGATCGCCATTAATAAGCACGTCACCTGTGAGCGAGTAAGTAAGTAAGTAAGTAAGCAAGTAAGTGAGTAAGTGACCTCCTTCCAACTGGTTCTCCTTCTCCACCATCCACAGCAGGTGCGTCCCAACATCCTCATATGTGCCCACCGACACCGCGGCATTTGATAGTTCGACTTTACACTTCGACGCATTTAAGTCTTTTGTATCCACCTTCAAGTAGCTCAATGAATCCGTATCTACGTGAGTGAGTAAGTGAGTGAGTAAGTGAGTGAGTGAGGGAGGGAGTAAGTGAGTGAGTGAGGGAGTAAAAGTGAGTACCTTGTATTGTGATCAGGTGAGCTGGGCCAATTTTCTTCTCCTTCAATTTGGTATACGAGTTGAACCGGTATGTGGAGGTGGTCCAGGTAGTGGACTCCAACGAACAGTTCAACTCTCTTCTTCCATCTATATAGCCGGTCGCCGACTTCTTGGCGGTATGCAGGTACTCACCAACTCTCTCAATAACCTAAAAGTACGCAAGAAAAAACGTAAGTGAGTAAGTAAGTAAGTGAGTAAGTAAGTGAGTGAGTGAGTGAGTAAGTAAGTAAGTGAGTGAGTGAGTGTGACCTTGAGGTTCATCTCATCCCGCTGCTTGACAACTGAGCCTTCTTTGTCATACTTTGATTTCGGGGCGAAGCACAAGTGCGACAGAATAGTTCCGTACGTCGACAGACTGACTTTCATGTTCTCTTTCTCGTTCTTTGCCAGTATATTGCGAGCCACATCAAGGTACTTCCTACTCTTGTAATGACGCAGTTGAATTGGTTCACCATACAACACGGGCTTCCCGGACTGTGAGAGAGTTAGTGAGAGAGTTAGTGGGTGAGTGAGTGAGTGAGTGAGCACCTTCATCGCCATCAACTTCTCATTGATTCTTACTTCATTAATCGCTGCACGGTGCAGTTGGTACTGTACATTGATATTGTCTGCTTTCGTCTTTTCGTCTGCTTTTTCTGCGTCATTTCTAGCAGAATAAGGGTGTATTCCTGACGATTGGTGCGTTTCAGCTATCGGATGAGGAAATTCTAGTGAATCTGCTTTGGAGTTCAATATTTCGTCATAATCCTTCGCTGCAGAATACTGATTTTGTACACATATTTCCCATAAACAATCTTCTATGCACTCTAAGGAATCTTTCAACACATATACCTCGTCCGTTACTAGATGAAAAGGATGTAAGATATAAATAATTGATAAATGCGAGGGCGAGGCGACACATCACATCAAGGGATTGCTGTATATATGTGCACATTTGAGGTGAGGTGATAACAAACGTAGTCCCAGTTAGAAGCCGTGCTTGTACACCAACAGCCAAGTGATGATACATGAATCTCTAGGTGAAGCGAGACAATGATGGCGGGAACGTACCTAGTCCTTCGGCTGCTAAATAACCTTCAGTCGAGTGTGACGCTTGCGACAATGATATAATCACAATATCACCAAAGCAAATACAATTACTCGAAGCATTCTTGCCATTGTCCGCATCTTCCATCTCTGCGTACTATCCACCCTGTGGTCTCTACTTCATCCACGGGCGATTTCCCTTTAGTTTGGTCTGATTAACCGACGGGGAGAAGTCATGAAAAATGCGGAACCATACGACGCAATCGTTGCGACTTAACTTGGTAGTGACTCTCTCAAGACTGGTGCGCCGAGAAGGGACTGAGCGAGCTTGTGTATCATTTGCTTATTACCGCCAGGAGATAGTTGAACTCTTGATGCCGACATGGAAATGTGGATTGTTTGGATTCTAATTGTTATTTTACATGTGATTGTAGAAATAGCATTGTAAGCATAAAATAATAGAATAGAATAGAATAGAATAGTTGTCTCCTTAGAGACATTTCACTCGGTAGAACCTGTGGAGGATCCACACCATCAACCGGCCCTTCCGAGGAAAAGTTAAACTTTAAAAACTTTAAAAAAGTTTCAGAGATGAAAGTTGCAAAAGGGAATTACACTGCGTATTTCCAAAGAAGAGGTGGCAGCGAGGATGCGGAGCGTCGATTGAATCTCCTTCCAGCCGATAAGTTGGCCAATAAGGTGATACTAGACATTGGCTGCAGCAGTGGTGAATTTACCATGATAATTGCCAAAAAGTTTGAACCTAGAAGTATTCTTGGTATAGATATTGACGACAAACTCATTGGAACGGCGAATGTTCAGCTTCAGACAGAAAAATCAAGTTATCTATTACGAAACAGTGACTATAATACTAGTAACAAGAAGAAATTAATCCCTAGAATAATACAGAAACCAACTGTTGCTTGTACCTCGAAGAAATGCGAAAGAAGTCTTTACCCCCATAATGTCACGTTTATTTGCACAACAATTTTAGATAATAACATTAGAAGTAATAGCTACGATACTATCTGTTGCTTGTCGGTTGTGAAGTGGATTCATCTAGACCAAGGTGATAATGGGCTGATTGACTTCTTCTACCGAGTACATGATTTGTTAAAAGACGACGGATTCCTCATTCTGGAGTACCAGCCGTGGGCCTCGTACGACCGCGCCGTGAAAGAGAGGAAGCAAGAGAAAATATACCAGAATTATTGCCAATTAGCTCTCCGACCTGAGCATTTTGAGAGTATTCTTGGTACTCACTCACTCACTCACTGACTTACTCACTCACGCACTGACCTACTCACTCACTAGAGGATAAAATAGGGTTTAATATAATTTCTCGACAGGGACCCGCCGTCAGTGAAGCCAAGGGCTACCATAGACCGATCCTCATCGCCCAAAAGCAACCAATCATTGCTTCGCGAAATGGTGTGGATAGCGTGAAGGTCGATGAGGTAGTGAAGAGGAAGGAGAAGGAAGAGATGCGAGACAACAAGGTAGTGAAGAGGGAAGAGAAGGGAGACGACAAGGTAGTGAAGAGGGAAGAGAAGGGCACCCCATCGCATAACCCAGTCGCCGAGAAGCGGGTGCGCGGCGAGGATGGTGCGCTTAGCGGTAGAAGGCCAAAGCGCACAAACAGTTCGACGTACGCACAACGGAATGCCGTCTTTGGCAGCTCCTTCCCCACTAGGAACCAAGGAGTCGCCGCCGGCTCCTGGTCGATATAACCGTTGACTAAGAAGACTATTTATATTTGTACATTATGTGAAAAATTGCACACTTACTCAATCACTCACTCACTGACTCACTCACTCACTCACTCACTCAGTCTCATGGGTCACAGAATACCTCATCTCCCAACGAGTCGTAGTCCCTGCTGTGGAAGATCTTCCCTTTGTCCAGCTGACTCGTGGCTATCCGCGACGATAACGTGTCCAGTCTTGCTGAATTTGCGTCGACTAACACATTGAATGCGTCAACACCCAAACGGGCCATCTGAGGGCCTATATCCCTTACGAGTCTCTCCTTGAATCCCGGAATGCAAGCGGAGCCGCCGGTGATCAGTATAGTGGAGCATATCTCCTCTCGCACGCAGGGATCAATGCTCCCAATAACTGCCACTAACAGCGCGGGTATCGAGGTGACGGCCTCCGGACCGGGATCACAGAAGAGCTCAGGTGAAAACAGCACTTCACCGCCATAAAATCTCTCTAAATCAACTTGAATTGTCGCCGTCGTGGCGGTTTCCGGGATGCACAAAGAGATCGACTTGGTGATGGACTTGCGGGCTTTGCTAGTCGCGGCGTCGACGTCGGCGTCGAGAGTGGTCTCGCTTGCACTGATATTCGGTTCGTTGTTGTCACTCATAGCGAGAACGGCGATTTTCTCATGCTTAAACTCGCCTAATTAAGTAAGTAAGTAAGTAAGTAAGTGAGCGAGAGGTGTGTGTGTGAGTGAGTGAGTAAGTGAGTGAGTGAGTGAGTGAGTGAGTGAGTGAGTGAGTGAGTGAGTGATGAAGAAGGCACCATATTCAATTTTACTTTGCTCAAAATCCGGTACAACAAAAATGGATTGTTCCTTCACAAACCGCGCAATAGAAGTGCGTTTGGACGAGGTAGTGGCGCTGTAGTACGCGATCTGCTGCCGATGCAACATCTGCTCATACAAGCGAGTACATGTCTCACCTCCCAACGAAGTCTGTTTGACAGAGTTCTTGAGGATGAATCCCTCGTAATAGGGAGCAACCGTGGTGTAATGGGATCCGATGTCCACGACGACGTAGCTTTTCACGCGCAGGTCGAGGAGAGTGGAAGACAGGTAGCACTCGTCCAGCAGGCAAACCCTCTCGGCGTTCAGGTATAAATATAAGATTTGCGCGAGTTGTAAGTAGTCGTTTCGGTCATAAATTGCCTTCGTAGCGAGTACCAACTGCACTTTACTGAGGTTTCCAACACCCACACCCTTCTGCAGCACATACTGGATGAGCTGGATGACGTGGTTCACGGTGATGGGAGAGCCGTTACAGGTGTTGAGAAGGTGGCCGTCCCGATTTAAGATAGATATTTCGTGAAGCAAGCCGCGCAGCGCGCCATCTGGGTGCTGCAGCAAGCAGAATTCCGCGTCGTTTCCGATGAAGTAGCCGTTATCCCGGTAGAATTGGTACATGGAATCGGCCTGGAACGAGGCGTTCTTCACTAGCTCACCAGAGCCGCCACTGGAAGTAGGTCTCTTGGCTTGCGCGATGATCGTGGGACACGTGTACACTTGCTCCAGGATGTAGTCAGTCGTGTTGTACGCGTATAACTTGGTGCTGCAATAACCCAGTTGGATGACCACTATCGGCGCATCCGCGGACTCGATATCCAGCTGCAAAGCCAACGGTTTCTCGATCTCCGCGGGTACGCGAGCTAGTAACTCTTTGTACTGCAAGTCTTTCTCTGCGAGTATCTCCTTCATGCTGTTTTTCAGCTGGTCGTACTTCTCGGCGGCAATAGTCAAGGACTGCCGCAGCATCAGTATCTCCGCGCTGCTGTCATTGCCATCTTCACTCTCATTCACGATAGCATCTCTTGTTTGCATCAACTGCTTCAACACCGTATTGCACTCATCCTCGAGCAGTGTCACCTGGCCTTTAAGCTCGCTTATCTCGCCGTCTTTGCTGCTGCTTTCCGTCAGCAGCCGGTCGCACTCGCGCTGCAGCTGGTTGGAGTACTGCTGCGTATCCGCGCATTCACGTTGTAATTTCGCGATTTCTTTCTCTAATTTTGTTTCTATTTCTTGGAACTTCAAGCAGCTGTTCTGCGCCTCGTGGTACTTCTTATCCATCACCTCTTTGAGCTTGTTATTACTGGCTATTTCTGACTCCAAATCTCTCACGCGCTCCTCCAACATGCGCTTTTGCTGTGAATTCACAAGGAATGATGACTCCATTTCATTGAACTCGGTGCGATCCTTTTCATAGTTACACAGTTTCACGGATAACGACTCTTTTTCATTGCATGCTTGTGTTAGCTAGAGGTGATACAGTTAGTGAGTGAGTAGTAAGAGTGAGTAGTAAGAGTGATCAGTACCTGGTCTGATAGCTCGACCACTCTCATTTCTAGTCCCTTCTTTGTCTCCAATAATACTTCTAAATTACCAGTTAACTCTTGCATTCTGGTCTCTGCGCTGTCAATTGCGCGAATAGATTGCAGTAATGAGGCTCGTTCATTGATAGCCACGCTGTACTCATTCTCCATATTGCTATACCTCACTTCAGCATCCTTCTGCAGCTTCTTGTAGAGCAAAATTTCTTGCATTGCATTTTCTTCAATCCTCGTCTTTTCATCTGATAAGTTCTTCAAATCTCGCTGTAAATTATCGATAATTTCTCTTAGATGTAAATTATCAAGCAATTTTACTTGTGCAGTTACTACCGCCTCAGCATCGATAACTGCTTGTTCTTTCAATAACTTCACCTCTTCCTTCAAAGATTCGTTTTCCAGCAAATAATGATTCAATAAATCTACTTCGTCGTTCCCAGTTTTGTCATAGAACTAAGCGAGAGGAGTCAGTACTGTTACACTATGAAGGAGGGCAAAAGGTTCTACCTGCAATGTTTTTTCGACGATCGTCTCGATATTATTAAGGATTTCGCTGATGGGCATGGTGCCTGCACTCACAACTAGTACTGCGATGTGAAACTCATCAACCTTGGACCTATAGTCTCTTCTTTTAAAGTTCTTTATATTGAACAATTTTGTAAATTTCAACTCATTGCCGGTACTAGCCGGTAAGAAACTAATAAATATATTGTGACTGTGAATGTATAATCTCTGCTAATAAATGCACTTCCTTTTGATTACATACTTCCTCAGAATCATTTGATGGCAACCAAGTGATTCCGTAAGTATTTCAGGGGGAAGTAAATAAGTCAGTAAGTATGTAAGTAAATAAGAAGTAAGTTAGTGAGTTAGTAAGTTAGCTAGCGAGTCAACGAGTAAACTATGTAGCGAGTGAGTGAGCGAGCAAGTAAATAAGCTATTTATTGAAGTCAATGATTGAAGAGTCAATGATTGTTTGCGGCCTTTAGTTCCGTTTTCAAAATCATCCAAAAATCTCGCAACGAGCTTGAGAGTAAGCTGACAGCGAGTTGTGTGCCTGAGAGCGAGTCTGAGGCTATTGTGTGTGAGAGAAGATCATGATCACACAGCTTTTGCTTCTAGTATTTTTTCTTTTCTATCCCAATGCAGTTGGGTTTCGTGTGCTGTATAATGGCCAAGTTGTTGGAAATGAATCATATTTCAAACCGTATGACAAGGTAACTCACTCACTCGCTCACTAACTCACTCTCATTTCTAACTTACTCACTCAATACAAGGGTTTTGTCGGTATATTTGGTGATCCTACTAATTTCCAGCGCGAGCGTGTTAATGAGGGTGCATTAGAGACACCAACCCAAGAATTATTATACGAAGGACCATCACCACGACAATCTTGTCCAGGTATGGTTGGCCCATTTTCAGATGGTAATTATTATTGTACTGCAAGAGAATACGGATATTGTGATAAACGAAGTGGTATTTGCTTTTGTAATATGGGTTATGGTGGCATTGATTGCTCCGAATGTATTGGATCCCACTTTAGATTAGGTTCATTATGTTATCCAAAAAAATTATGTCAAGACAATTGTAACGGTGCTGGTGAATGTAATTTTTATAATGGTACATGCTCATGTTTACCTCATCGTATCGGTACATACTGTGAAAAAAAGTTATGCACTTACCACGATCCTTTGTGCGAAGCTTGCACTGAGTTCGAGTGCTTAAGATGCGCTTCAGGGTATTATATTACAGGAAACAGTAGCGGTGTCTGCTCTTCTTGTTACGACTTTGACCCTAGATGTGCGGGTTGCACCAAGGAGTTGGGTTGCACCCTATGTGCTGACCCCATTCTTACCTCCGTAAGACGAAGTGGCTATCGAGCATCAGATCCTCAACTGCCATTCGAGGAAGACACAAGAGAGCTATCGATTGCATTGCCATTTGGCACGAAAAGTCCTGATCATTTTGCTGAAGCAGAGCATTACGAGGTAACTGACGACGCCACGAATCTACTCCAGGACGATGCTCGTCAGTGCATTCAAGGAGCCAACAACGACTCCTCTTGGGAGTGTACCAACATCGCTGCGACGCACAAAGTATGTGGACATAAAGGGGTGTTCAAGTTTGCTTATCCTAAGTTTGAAGTGAGTGAGCAAGACTCGTTCATCCAGTTGACGGTTGAGCGATCAGGTGGTGGATACGGCGATGTGTTCATCAACTACTTCATCAAGCATTTTAACTCCAATGACTCGGATTGCAGTCCTACTGCACCCTACACCACCGTGCAACGGCTATCTTTCGAGAGTGGGGTCATCCGCCGTACCTTCCTCATAGGAATCCTAGATGATAACTTGGTGGAAGACGACGAGGTCTTCCAAGTTATCCTGGAGACGCCAGAAGGCGGCGGGTCGCTTGGACCCCAATTCCGAGCCAACGTAACTATCAAAGACGACGATTTATACAAGCTAAGTCCAAAGAAGTCGTACCCCACCACGTTGAGCTTATCCACCGCCGCTAACACGTCGTTTGTTGGAACTATTCAAGCTGTTTTGGCCACGGATGACGCCATGACGATGGGCGGAGAGAGGTTCTATGCGCTACTCGAGAACAGCATGAATAAGTGGGTGGACACCGGCATGGTAGGCAATGCGCAACGTCATGCTAACGCCAAATTTGCTGCCGTTAGTGATAACGGCGATGGTACGTATGAGGTGAGCGGAGTGATGAAGGAGCAAGGAACCTACGAGTTGCGGGTGTGGCACGCATTTCCTAACGGCTTGAAAGGCCAGTATTACTACGACTCTTTCTTCACGAACCTCGCGTTAGAGAGAATAGATAGAAAGGTTAACTTTACTTGGGGCTCGGGGAAGCTAATCCCTCGCGGTACCGACTACATAAGTATCCGTTGGACCGGTGCGATTTTTGTTGAAGACAGTGCGAATTATGAATTCTCCGTGTACGCGGACGACCACAGCAGGCTGTGGATCGACGGCAACCTGTACCTCGACCATTTCCACGAGTTAGAGACCTACTTAGAGCCCGAACGAACCGTTTATTTGGAAGGGAACCGACTTCACGAGCTTGTTTTGGAGTACCGCGAGCTGCGTGGTGATGCGTACGCACAGCTGTTGTGGAAGAAGTCAACGGATACCGGCGACCCAGAGGTCATCCCGCCTTCGGTGCTGTATTCCTTGCACGAGATAGGGAGTAGCCCCATCATGGTGTCGGTTACATCCGCAGAAACGGATGCATCCAAGACGGAGTGCACCGGCGATGGGCTGTATACCGGCAGAGTCGAAGAAAAAAGTTACTTTCAAGGTACTTACCTACTCACTCACCTACCTACTCACCTACCTACTCACCTACCTACTCACCTACCTACTCACCTACCTACTCACTCACCTACTCACCTACTCACTCACTCACTCCAAGTATGTCCGCGTGACTCTTTCCTGAACTACCGCGACGACGACGACGAGGTTTACTTGAGGTCCCAAATATTCACGGCGACGCTGGAACTGTCGAGTGACAACGGCTATAACGGAGTCGGGAGTGAGACCCTGACCGCCAACCTCGTGTATAACAGCAAATCCCACTGTTTCGACGGGTCTTACACACCGCAGCGCGCCGGTACGTACACGCTAACGATCCTGTACAACTCCAGCGCGGACGCCTCCGGCACCAACGTGCTCGGATCGCCGTTCACGGTGACGGTGTCTCCCACCAACAGCTACGGGCCGCTCTCACTGGTCCGCGGGTTGAGTGAGCCGTTATACGCCGTGGCGGGCTCGTGCTACGATTTCCTTATAGTCGTTAGAGATTCTTATGAGAATTACCAGAAGACCGGCGGTGACGACATCACGGTGTACTCGTACCAGGTCAAGTACAACGAGGTGCTGGTGGATCCCAGCGCGGACGTCACTGTCGCACCCACGCGGACACCGACTTCCACACCCACGGTGCAGCCCGCTACTAGAAGTCCCACTGCGAGACCAACTGTCAAGCCTTCCGCGCCTACTTTCATCCCAACGGCTATCCCCACCGTGATGCCTACGGCGGTCCCGACAAGGACTCCAACCCGGTCGCCTTCGTATGTTCCAACTGTCAGTCCTACCAGAACTCCGACATCCACACCCACCTTCTCGCCATCGAAGATGCCGGTAACGGCTAGTCCGTCCACTATATGGCCTACTGACACGGGTCCGCCAGCCAACCCTACTGCGTTACCATCAAATCCCTCGAGAGCACCGACAACCCACACCCCAACCGTGATCCCTAGCAAGGTCCCTAGCTTCAAGCCTAGCGTGAGTCCCACCCACCGTCCCACCAACCCTACCTATGTGCCCACCGTAATCCCTACGCGCAAGCCAACCACCGCATCACCCACGACGGCACCAACGTACTTCCCATCTTACAAGCCATCCGTTAAGCCCACAAATCCCACTTACTTGCCATCCACATCCCCGAAGCCAAGCACAGCCACACCCTCTCGTACTCCCTCCAAGAGACCAACCCTAAGCCCCACGTACCCGCTTACTGAGTCACCTAACCTGGGCAAGGCCTCGTTCATCAGCCATCCAAACCCGCCGGAGAACTCGCGGTACCTCGATATCGTGCGTCAGAACTACGTCAGTGACTTGAACAACGGTACCTACAAGGTCCACGTGTGCCCGGTCCTAGCGGGATGGCATGAAATCCACATGCTTTTGAAAGCCCAAGGGATTTCAAACCAACCTGAGCGGATCCTTGACACGTTGATATCCCGAGGCCAGAATAGCGGCAAGGACTCGTATACCGGTCAGTACATCGCGGGATCCCCTTACCTGATGATCGTGTCTAACGGTGAACCGGCCGCTTACTCATCCACGGCAATAGGCGAGGGATTACACAATGCAACGGTCGGGATCACTGCTACCATCCTAGTTACCGTTAGGGATGCCTATGACAACGTATTTCTAAGTCAAACGGGATTTACGTGTACCGTCAGCGCACAGCTTCTCAACAATCCCAACGACTACTTCCATGTGTGGAACTACAAGAACGGGTCTTACCTGCTGTCGTACGCGCCCTCCGTCGCGGGATTCAACGTCTTATCTATCTACGTCAACGGCGGTGAGGTGAAAGGAAGCCCGTTTGCCGTTGAGATCCGGGATGGCGAGGCCTCCTCGAGCTACTCGTACGCGCGAGGTGACAGTTTGACTTACACCGTCGCAGGGATGACGCACTACTTCGAGGTGGTGCCCTATGACCTTAACGGCAACCGCAAGAACATATTTAACGACTCTATTTATGAATTTGAAATTTCCGGGATCAACACCCTTTCCGGGATTTTACGACCCTGTGACTACCCGCGGAACCCTACCCAAGTGAGCTGCACTCTTACTGATCCCAACGTGGCCCTTTACTACGCCGAGTTCCAGCCGTTATATGTCGGTACGTCGACGGTCCGCGTGTACCTAGTGAGTGGCTCGACCAAAGCGGAACTGAGCAACGGCCCCTTCACTCTCACAACGGTCCCGGGCGTAGCCGTTGCAGAGAATTGTATAGTTCGAGGTGATATCTACGACAATATTGCAGGCGAAGTGGGCTATGTCTCCGTGCAGATGGTGGACACGGGATTCAACTACCTCATCAGGTACTCACCTTACTTACTCACCTTACTTACTCACTCACCTAACCTTACTCACTCACCTTACTCACTCACTCACCTTACTTACTCACTCACCTTACTCACTCACTCATAGTGGGGATCACATCACTGAGTTGGTCCTGTACGGAGTAGGTGTGGAATGGGGAACCATCCAACCTTGGGGATCCACACCCGGCCTGCCGGATGAGTACCATTATAAGGGATTTTATGCGGGATTTCCGGATGTGTACGGGGTGTGGATCGACAATAACGACGGTACCTACGTGATCCGTTACACGGCCGCCAAAGCGGGCTTGTATGTGATGAGGGTGTCAGTGGCGGAACCAGGTTTGAATGCAACTTTTTTCAACACCACTGATTTTGGGTCCCTAACGGACGGCTCGTCGAATCCCAACGGCTACCAGGCCTCGCTCTTGGGACGGGCCTATAACACACGCACTTCTATCTCGTGGACCGGTGATCTAGGACGTCGGCCGGGTGTGGATGGCAGTATAGGTGAAGGGACGTACTATGACCGGTATACCTCGATTCCGGTCCCGCTCATTGACTTCAACAACACGTTGGAGGTGCTGTCGGACGCCAACGGCTACAAACCCCGCGAGGAATACTGGTCGGTCCGCTTCCACGGCCTCCTAATCCCTACGTACGCAGAGCAGTACAATTTCACAATCCTAACGGATCCTTCGTCGAGGGTCCGGGTGTGGATCGGCGGTCGAGGTAACCAGCTGAACGACACCGAGCCCGGCGCGCTGCTGTTGGACTCGAGCTCGTCCATCGCCGCCGGAACCTTCAACTTCACCGACCACAACTACCGCGAGTTTGTCTTGGAGTACGTGCACTACACCGGTCCCAGCAGCTTGCAGTTGCTATGGGAGTCCCCATCCACACCCAAATCAGTAATCCCTGCGGAGGCCTTCATGCATTGGCGCAATATCACGCACTATAACACCACGATTCACCCTAACGTCTTGGATCCCAGCAAATCCACAGCCTACGGAGCCGGTCTCACCACGGCAATAGCAGGTGTGACGCAGTCCTTCGTGGTTTACGCAAGGGATTCCAACGGCAATTTGTTGCAAGAAGGGGGATCCACACCCAGTGCATACGCGGTAGGCCGGGATGGTGTTGAGTTCCGGGGAAATGTAACGGATTATGGGAATTCCACGTACTACATCGAGTACCACCCTATAGTGGCCGGGACCTACCTGCTCTATGTGACCGTTGGCTGCTGCGCCGCGCATCCCAACGTGGGATTCCAAGCAGAAATTTCTTTGAATTCTAAGCTCAACCTAGGGATTAGCCCGTACGTACTAACGGTGTCGCCGGGTCCGGTCTACACGTCCCGGACGATCGCTACCGGCGCCGGGGTGGTAGGAAGCAAGGCCGGTGTGCGTCAGTCATTCACGGTGTGGTTCCGGGATCTTTATTCCAATCCAACCGCCGTCGACCCGAGGTTTGACGACGTCATCATCAGTGTGATTTTCCACGACCCGGTCCGGAACAGCTATCTTGACGTCATCCACACCCTCGACGACATTGTACTCAACGAGGCCGCTGCAACGGTTTTCTACAACGTCACCACCGCCGGTACCTACCACATGTACGTGAGTATGTCACTCAACGGTACCCGTGTAGCGAGCGCGTTCAACAGCAGCGACATCAGCAGTGTGAACAACACGCTGCCCATCGACGGTACCATCGCCGCTAACGGAGGCATCGGGGCCGTAGATGAGAGCCAAACCTCACCTATCGCTGGCTCACCATTCAACGTGGTGGTAACACCGAACAAGGCGTCGAGTTTCCACACCCGGGCCAAGGGATTAGGCCTGCGTCAAGCGGTAGTGAATAAGAAATACACGTTTGAAGTGGACGTCTACGACAAGTTCTCCAACCTTCTCAGCAGCGGCGGGACGCGCTTGTACACGCGGTTACTGGGCGATCGCTCCTTTAACCAAGACGAAACGGTCGTACCGTTGTGTGTTGACCTGCAAAATGGTAAGCTTTCCTGCTCTTACACACCCCTTTACAGTGGCAGTCACCAGTTGGTTGTGCGTATAGTGAACCAGACACACGACGTGGCGGGCGGGCAAGGCCTGCTAGGCAAGTATTACTCGGATATGCAGCAGCTTGAGGAGAACTTGGTGTACTCACGCATTGATCCCAAGATCTTGTTCTCGTGGCCAACCGGGTTGATCACCAACAGCAGCTACCTGTCGCTGGGGCAGAGTATCCGGTGGGACGGCTATGTGCTGGCTCCGCGTACCGACGCCTTTTCCTTCCGCATTCATAGCAAGAATATTAACACAACGGTTTATATTGATGAAGTGATGGTGTACGACTCGTTGTTGGGTGTAACGAAGGAGGTGGACATGGTGGCCAATGCGGTCTACGCCATACATATTGATGCAGTGGTACGCGCTCACTCTTACTCACTTACTCACTCACTCACTCACTCACTCACTTACTTACTCACTCACTCACCTACTCACTCACTCTTACTTACTCACTCACTCACTCACTCCTTCAGGCGTCACCCAAGTACTTCAGCTCCACGACACCATCCGCATTTGACAGCGTAAATTCTAATACCCAAGAAATTTCCATCGAGTTAGTCTGGTCCACACCCACTGTGAACTGGGGCATCGTCTCGTCGTTCTTCTTGTACGACAGCGCCGAGGACCTGCTCATGTCGCCGTTCCCCGTGCAAGTCGCGGAGTATTAGTGCGTGCGTGAGTGAGTAAGCAAGTAAGTGTATAAACTATGTAATTATAACAAAAGAAACAATTTTACACGCACGTAGATCCGTTGCTCTTCCGGGCCACGACACCGCAGTCGCTGAAGCAGGGCTTGTTGAGGGCGGGATCCTCGTCGAGAGAAGGCGCAGGTACACCGAAGTGAAAGGTGCAAGAATAATCCTCATAATTCGGTTGCATGTAGAGCGGGATGCCCAGCTGCTCTTGGAACAGGGTTTGACACGGTACCTTACACAGGTGTACGCACGCGGCCTTGCACTTACTTGCGGCAAGAAAACGGCATTCGGTGAGCTTGATGCCACTTTGCCACACATTTTCGCTCAGAGTAGAGTTGTCACTCGATGCTTCCACTACTTTCCCGCTACTCATATCAATTTGGACCCTAGGCAGTGAATGAGTAGGTGAGTGAGTGAGTGAGTGAGTGAGTAAGTAAGAGTGAGTAAGTAAGAGTGAGTAAGTAAGAGTGAGTAAGTAAGTAAGTGAGTGAGTGAGTGAGTGAGTGAGTGAGTGAGTGAGTGAGTGAGTGAGTGAGTGAGTGAGTGAGTGAGTAAGTGAGTGAGTAAGTGAGTAAGTAAGTGAGTGAGTGAGTGAGTGAGTGAGTAAGTGAGTGAGTGAGTAAGTGAGTAGGTGAGTGAGTGAGCGCACACCTCTCGGCAGGACCGACCAACCACTCAATGAACCCAAAAGTGAACCACAAACTTGACGCCTCACAAATATAACGAGAATTTTTGGAATAATTATTTTTGAAAAAGTTGATAATAAATTTTGGGAGAATGAACGTGAGAATGCCGATGATTCCCTCGCTCACGTCGCGCACATGGCGGTTCGTCGACAGCAACAGCTTGGTTATGCGCACAAAGTTGTTGTAGGAGAAACCTACACTGCGGATTAATAGGTTGCGATCAGTAGTTTTGATTGAAAATGCGAG